>JGI24891J29808_1000365_pt1 | contig 31975 bp, 16 predicted proteins | sample FreactcultuFSWF8_FD_29808 | JGI IMG/M metagenome (IMG submission 29808) | reverse complement strand
CACGTGGTCACCCACCGTAGTACTAATCTGCCGTTCAACTGCTTATGTATGGCAGAGCGGACGGGATGCCCAGTTTTCAGCTGACTGTGGCCGTACGTGCACAAAAAGCCAGTCTATGACCAAATGATATCATGGTTTTATTCGCAGACTGTGGGTGGTCCAAGGTTCGAATGCGCTCTAATCCATTCCGATCATAATGATGCCGACACGAGAGCCACAAGAACAGTCGGAGCTTGAAAACGAAGGTCGTCCCTGCGTCCCATCACTGGGACAAGCCATACGCGCAGGCAATTAGCTGAGTCGCCACACTGGATGTCAACAACATCTGAAGCTCGAAAATCAAGGCCTGATCTGCTGGCAAAAGAATTCTTTCGACTACTGTTGCTGGATAGACAGACCTCGCGTGCGTTGGTCACCTCGCATGCGTTTTCAAAACCCTTCAAGCCCGGCGCTTGTTGAAGACGCTTATTCGTTGAGTACACATCTGCGCCCATCGACTGCCAGCTCGGATTGGTGCAAGAATTGCAATCCGTTCTACAAGCTGTCGACCCAACACTTTGCCATGGTTAGTCACGAGCCTACCAGTCCTGGAGCTTACAGGGTGTAGCTGCGTCCGACGGTTATTGTGCGCTTTGAACACTGCTTATATCGACCTTGGTAACAATTGTCATTGGCCAAATACCCTTGTTATGCAAGAAAGTGGGCTCTCACGCTAACCATCGGATATGAAAACACCCTGTAAGCTGGGCCTGCGCAAATGTACCCGACGACGTGCCTACCTGCAGACTACTTCGCCTTATCAATATGGCCCCAATCAACTGGGCTTCATGACTGCAAGGCTGTGGGTAAAGTCATGACTGTCTGAGGACCCGGCACGTCTTCTAATAATAGACACAGCCCGAGAACATACTGGACCCAGCATTACACAAGGAAACGCTGGCGAAGATTTATTATAGATTGGGTTGTCGCTCAATCCGAGAACACACTTAGTCAACCCAAAACACTATCCCGTCATGTTCACCGTCTTCGGCAACCATACCGAGCTTGTCTCGTGGACTGCAGAACCTCAGCGAAGAGGGTCTTTTGGCATCCTGTCTTCTTGTCTTGTAACCATCTTTCTTTGTCTCTGGACAGCGCTACATCTCAACATACCCCATTACTCAGATGCCACCCATCCCTGGTACATCAAGCGGCAAATGTGGCGCAAATTAGGCTGGCTTACATTAGGATTGCTAGCTCCGGAGATGATCGTGTATGCTGCGTGGGATCAGTGGAGGAAGGCAAAAAAGCTGAAGAAGGCAATGCACGACGAGGAGGGACATAAGGATTGGAGCATGGTGCATGCTTTCTACGCGGTGATGGGTGGATTTGTGGTAGACTCGAACGAAGAATCTCCCCTATACCCGGAATGCGCTCAGCGCAAGAGAATCACACTGTCACCTACAGGGGTGCAATACATCGCGGAACATCATTCTCACCTACTACCGCATGTAGAGGAAGCAGAGGTTCGCGACAAGAGCAAAGCCAATGCTCTAGCAAAGTTTCTCGTTTGCATACAGGCAGGATGGTTCGTGCTGCAGTGTATTAGTCGAATGGTACTATCGCTGCCGATCACACTACTCGAGGTACGTTGGATTCAGCAATGAATGTTTGGCTGGATGTTGACGCTTCGACTAGCTCAACACCTTCGGTCACTCCATTTGTGCACTGATCATCTACATATTCTGGTGGAGCAAGCCACTGGATGTCGAACAGCCAACGCCAATCAAAAGCAAAGAGGCACAAGACTTGTTCGCCTTCTTGTGCATGAATTCGAAGGACTTCCGACCTTTGTACAGAAGAAACAGATCAAACAAGGCAGAGATGGATTATCTGACGATCACAAGCGATCTTGAAGAGGCAAACCCCGAGGTCCCTCGACCCAAATCGAGAAACAGCCCAAGCTTCAACAGGACTGCCCTTTCCGAAACTCTCGAGCGCATACTCGAGCTTGTCCCCCGAATCGGTGATATAAAACGCAACTATGGTCAGGGTGCCAAGCCTGTGACCAGAGGGATGAATACAATCGTGTTGAAGAAAGATCAAATTCATTTCGAAACCGGCATCAGCAACCTTCACGACACCATCGAGCTTCGAAAAGAAGATATTCACCGCTGGACACTGGCTGCCAACATGATGAGAGCTGCTCAAGCTGACCACAACAAAATTGGGAACACCGTTGTCCGACGCAGCCGCAATTGGCCAACCATGGACCTCGACCCCAAAGCCCTCGACTGGATACTACTGGCCTCCTTCAACGCGCTCAGTATCTTATACGGAGGTCTGCACGCCCTAGCCTGGAATGCCGAATTTGTTACGCCAAAACGACAAAACACGTGGCGATTGGCCTCTCTCTTCGTGATAACCTTTGTCCCGGCCTTGACATTGGTACTGCTGATCGAGAACCTAGTGACCTTTGGGATAGAGTCGAACTTCGTGGGTCGAGGAGTAATGCTCAAGATCAACAGGTTCATGTATGATTGGCAAATCTGGCAGGTGCTTCTGGTATTGGGTTCGCTGATGTATCTCTGGGCGAGGGCTTTCTTGGTTGTGGAGAGCTTCCTCAGTTTGGCTCACTCTCCGGCTGGTGTTTATGATTTGCCTAGGTGGAGTGCTTATGTGCCGCATATCACTTGAGCGATTCGGTTTTAAGAGCAGCCGAGTGTATCCTCTTCTTCCCGGAGCTTTTAATGAGAGCTAGCATGGTTTAAAGAACAGACCGCGCCACGCAAAAGGCGCCCAAATTGAAATTACCAACTTATAGCGCACAACTAGCATAGTCTGGGTGTGCCTGTGAAATAAAGATTGCACACCACCTATGTAATAGTGGTGTTTGGAAGAAGCAAGTCCTGAAGGATATCAACGCATGTTTGCTTGGAGTTATCATGCAGCCAGTCGGCGGTTTTCCGATCCATCGTGCTGCGTACGTGCAGAGAGTAGTTTTCTTATCGTTCATGAATCTCATTCACGCAAGCTAAATGCCTGAGTGTTCAGGGCTGTGTTCATATGATAGTTCATGGAGGCAACGCTCAAACGATGAGCAGTTGGATGACGCCATGTTCTCGCAACATCCCTCTGCTTCAAGTTCGCTCCCGCAAGGCAATTGCAGCCCAAGCATAAACTTCTCGTGTTGACGCGCACCTCAACGGAGTCGAAGACCGAAGCCGAGTGATTAGTGATTGACAAAGTCGTGGCGAAGAGTTTTTACATCTATCAGGGCTATTTGTGGCTGTGCCCTAAGCAATTCTTCTTGGATTTGAAGTTCATCGCAATCTCAACTGCTGTATGCGCGATTCGCAAGTGGGGAGAAGGTGGCTCTTGGTGGAGTTGGAGGTGATGTTGGTCCTCGGACGATGGGTTCGTCCCTGCAGCTTCCGATTGGAAGGGAAGGGGGATGTTCCGAGAGAATTGGTCTCTGAGTCAATGTGGGGAAGTGGGATAGTATAGTCCGAGTCATTAGTGGATGTGGGACAAGATACAAAGGTACATGAGTGCATATCAGACCTATCAATCCGACTTGTATCTCGATCATCTCCTCGAAGTCATGTTCGCGAAGGATGCGAGATTCTTTACGAGTCGGGACAGCCCTTTCTGGATGCAGTAGAGATTGATGCTGCTGTGTGCAGTCAGTCGTGCCCAATTCTGGGTCAAGATGCAGCATGAATAGAATTGCAAATGTCGTTCTGAGAATCATTGCCCCTTATGATTACAGGTAGCTGCCAAGGTTGATCTTCAGAGACGAAGGACCCAAATGTCGATTCGATGTCGACTACATGTCAAGGAGATTCAGTCTGGAGCACGCACTTGCCAATCATGAAGGAATCTCGTTTGTTCCCAAGACATCGTTCGAGAAAGAGTCAGACGAGCACACTCCTGTCAATACAACTTGCAAAGGTCTAGACACTCTTGTTTATTTGTTTTCTGTCTCCATCAACCATCTATCCTTCTGAAGAACTCCTGCATTGTGCGTCGATGCATGGAAACGGACACGGGACCAGGGTGTTCCGCTCAGCAGCAGAGAGCTTGATCGACATAGCGCCTTCCTTTGTGTAAGCCAGGCGCAACGGTGCGTACCAAACTGCTGCAGTGATCGAGTCATCAACTGAAGCCCAACGTTCGTGGTTCAGAGACGCGTACACGATTTACGAGATCGTGCTGTAGTTGATTCCGTAGCAATGCAAGCCCATCAAAAGCAAGCAACGGTAGGTGAGCCATGGAAAATAGAGTTCGATATCCGGATTTCAATTGCATCGTTGCAGGCCGCATCTGCATAACAGGATGCTACTGCCCATGATCCATTGTTTCTCTTCACCGTGTTGTGAAGCGAAGCTGAAAAGCCGTTTGCTGGGAACACAGCTTTTATGTAACGCAAGCGTCGACTAGCGAGTTGGTCTCCACCAACTATCCAAGTTGGAAATGTGAGGTTGTAGTTACTTCGGAGTCGCAACCGATAGGCTTATTCGATGCCTATCCTGTAACATTAACCGAGGCGCTGATCAGCAAGCCGGCAGATACAATAGCAGATCTCTTGCGCGCGGCAGTCGAGATCTTGCGGATTGACGGAGCTGCGGCTCTGTTGAATTGGAATTGATGGTTTTCGAGGTCGCGACCTGTTTCGTGAGGATTGTCGGTGGATTTGTGTTCAGCTTTTAGGCTTTTAGGTGTTGACTGATCATTCAACCAGGGCATGGCCGAATGAAGCGATTGATCACCAATGACTCTTGTCTGCAAGATGAATAGGCAACATAAAAGCACATCTTATCAGATCCTTACTTTACCGATCGAGATTTAAACTCTACCATGTCAGTACGAGAAGCTCCAACATTGGAGTTTTAAAGACGAGTCAGAGGGTGAAATGTGATCGGACGAGACAGGCAGCCTGAATCAGAAGGCAGCGAATGGCAGAAGGCAAAGTTCAAGACAAGTGCTCGGCATGGCTATCCTCATGACAGAGTAGCAGCACGCCACTCTGTGATTGTTTAGTGGTCAAAGAGTGGTAGTCCCGCATTCGTCAGAGTACGATATTCATTTAGGGTCCCAGCGATTGGCTTATCAGGGTTCGCGTCGGAGCATTTAAAGATGGTTGAAAGACGGGAGGATGAGGGGAGCGAGAAAGCCATACAGTTGTGGAACTCTAATAGACAACAAACTGCAGTTCATCTCAACCAGATAACGAGATGAGATGGCAAACAGTCTGGAGAGTGGACGGTGTGCATTGAGAGGTTGGGCGTACTGGCAGGTCGGGATGTGGACAGTAAACAGTGGACGACGCGTTGGTGGTGGAAAAGAAGGTTCAAGGCGGGCAGTGGAGACAAATGCTTAGTCCTTGGCTGGACAAAGAGGCGGCGTGTACTTTCAGTGTCGTGCCGGGATAGCATCAGCATTCTGGTGAGTTGGTGAGAAGTGGACACCCCCGCAGCGTCAGGATTGTTGGTGCTTTCCGGGTCGGGCTGCAAGTGCGGTCGTGGTTCTCTCGCTCTCAGGGAAACAAGCTCTTGGTGCTAGGCATAGCTAGGTGTTAGTCGGCAAGCTAACTAAAGGCAAGACCCTCTCCTCTTTCATCGTCTGTCTTTTGTTCGCACCTGCAGCAGGATACCTACTCCATCCGCGTCTCCTTGGATTGCAGATATAGCAGTCGCTGCCGTTTGCCGTTTGGCTTTATCAACCTGCGCCCTCGTCGTTCCTGCCCCCCTTTGAAGCCTTGGCCCCGGCGCCGCTACGTGCGTTAGCTCTACAGCCTCAGAACAATATCCCTGTATCTGTTGCTGTCAAGTTTCAGCAGTCCCTTCTGTTGTTGCACCTGCCCTGCTTGCTGCGCGTCTCCTGCACTCGATTCGATCCGTTCAAGCAACGCAATCTGCGCCGCCCCTTCCCAGACTCTCACGCCTGCGAAGCTGTTCGACGTTGCAATACTTGACCGCCGCCCGCCGAGATTGTCCAGCCGCAGATCCTTCGCACTTGCACACGACGCAGCGCTGCTACTTTCTCTCCTCAACTCTAGTCTGCACTCTTCAAACCAGTCAAGATGGCGGGAAAAATGACTTTGTACAAATTGGTGGTGCTCGGAGATGGCGGTGTCGGCAAGACTGCCCTCACGATTCAGGTATGTGCTGACCTGCAGCTTCGAGGAATGCGAGCGACAACGCTGACGACATGGCCAGCTATGTCTTAACCACTTCGTCGAAACCTACGACCCGACAATTGAGGATTCATACCGCAAACAAGTCCAGATCGACGGCCAATCATGCATGCTCGAGGTGCTGGACACGGCGGGCCAGGAAGAATATGTGTCGCTGAGAGATCAGTGGATCCGAGACGGTGAAGGCTTCGTTCTGGTATACAGCATATCCTCGCGCGCCTCGTTCCAACGCATCAAGAAGTTCTACAGTCAGATCCAACGCGTCAAGGAGTCTGCACAAGCCGGTTCGCCCACCTACCCCGGCTCGCCCAGCCTGTCAGCCCCGTCGTCTTCCGGTCCCGCCCCTGTCATGCTCGTCGGAAACAAGTGCGATCGTGTTACTGAGCGCGAGGTTTCTACTCAAGAAGGCGCCGCCCTCGCTCGCGAATTGGGCTGCGAGTTCGTCGAGGCATCAGCTAAGAACTGCGTCAACGTCGAGAAGGCCTTTTATGATGTCGTCCGCCAATTGCGCCGTCAAAGACACAACTCCTCTGGTGGCAGAAGCGGCGACCGCAAGAAGGACTCTGGCCGCTCGCACACCGGCGACAGTCGTGGCACCGTCAAGAAGTCAAAACGCTCTGGTGGAAAGTGTGTCATCCTTTGAGCGCCGACCTTGTTCATCTTCTGCATTTTCATCACGACGACCATACGACTTTGCAGAGCCTTGTTTTCTATTCGACCATGTCCTTTACCTCTACTCTTCGCCCACGACCACGACCGACTTCTTTCCTTAACCATCGACCCTCTCCCTCCCTCCCTCTCTCTTTCTCCCATGACGGTTGAGAAACGCTTCGGACTTGATCGACTTCTCCGCACCGAGGCCACGGATTTGAGTTCACCAACATCCGAGGCTTGTCAACAAAGTCATAGATAGGAGCAGACTGCCCTCAACCTCCATGGCATCATGCCTGGTACAGCAGAGCTGCCGCCTGTCTCATACTTCCCGCCCTCCTGCATTCTCCGACCCAACCTCAACAATGCAACAGGCCTCCATCTCACTAATGCCATCCTCTTGCATGTCGAGGTCTTCAAGACTTCACGGTTGGTGCTTGCGCAATCGCCAGCTCTTTTTGGACTCGCAAAAGATACTAGTTGCCAGTCTCCTGCAGGCATTGTCATACAAGAAATCGGCCTCGACTGCACTCATCCGGATCTGTGCCTGAGACATCTTCGATAATGTTCTCTGTCCACGAAAGAGGAGGCTCGTTTTGCTTTTCACTTCTATGTATAAACGTTTTAACAAAGGACGTGTTTCTGTGGTACGGGGACGACATAGCCGTCGTCACTGTTGTCACCTCTTCCATCTCTTTTCATTCTGATTCTCGAAAGTTCATCGTCATCTTCTTTCCAGCGAGGCGCTTATGGCGTACAGTTTACCAGTTCGGCGTGCCAACAAAAAAAAGACGAAACCAAAAATGAAGCCTGGAAGGGAGGGTTATTTGGGATATGCAGATGGAGAGGTCTTTCAAAAAATCTTAGGTATGATTGGTTTGAATTTTCACATGCCTGTTTTCCTGGAATCTCTGGGAGGTTCCTGTTTCTACATACCAAAAAATTTCACATCTCCAATTATTATTATTTTTATGATAATTCTCTCGAGTGTATACACTCTCTCCAAGGGTCTCTTCTCCAAATATTTGCTCTCCAAGTGTCTCCTCTCACGTGTCCCCTCTCCAAATGCTTTTCGCTCCAAAATATCTCTCCGAATTCGACAATTTCATGTGATCCTTGGTCCTCACTGACTCGTTTAACCGAATGGAATCGATTTCAGTCACGCACGATCTTACCACTTGGGGGTAATGCATGGGCTTGGAAGGAAGCAGAGAGCTCCAAGGGTCCGAGGGTCCTCTCTGAAGGATTCACATTGGCGTGGTGTGGCTGCACTTTCCCTTGGCTTTTCGGGCCCCCTTGACAGGTGTCACACAACCAATTAACAATCATGTCAGCTGTTCTGCAAGTTCTCTGCAAGTCCCACGAGTTTCATAACGGCTCCGGGGGTTCTGGACAATGGAAAGGGTTATGGGTGGGGAGATGTAGGGTAGAGCTTAAGCGGCTTGACAGGTAGGTATGCAGTACAGACGGCGCTTATCGTGCTTGCATACATCTGCGGATGGAAATATCGAGATGGGCGGCCATGCGGGTCATGCGGATGCGAAGGTCCGACACCTCCATCCTTTCTCTTCTCCATTCATTCCTTCCAGCTAAACCCTTCAGAGCTGAGTTGAACGGGCAAGCTATTCACTTTTTGTAACCGGATGTTCGCGGTCTATTTCCTGATTTGAGTGGCTTGTTAGGGTTGGGTTTTACTCGGTGCGAGAATGTCTGGTACACATGCGAGGTCGAAGTGTCTTTGTGCGTATTCCGGACGTTTGGCTATACGGGTATGAGATGGTGTGCTTTGAGATGTAAGAGGGGAATGGGATGGATGAGTACGGGTGAGTCTGCGGTAAGTCGAGATGAGATTTTGAATTCGAAAAGGAAGGTACGGAGGTTGATTGAAACATGTTGATAGACTGGTTGTTTTGAAAGTGGTCGTAAGTGGTGTTCACTACTAGGTACGACTACCACGGGCATTGTGAATGAATCTTAACATTGATGTGTTCCTGTGTCGATGCAGCTGCGTTGTGGAAATAAATGGTTCTTCTATCAGACAGGTGATGTGCAGAACGGAAGATCTCTCGGTGGCATGCTCAAGAAGGACTATTTTGGATTCACGTTATCTCAAATGTCTGAAAGAGGGAACTGGGAAGGCTCCAGCTCTTCTACCTTTGTGTTCAGAACAGTCCATAGATCTGATCACATTTGAAAGTGTTGGAGAGACTAGAGTGGGCCATGTAGCTTGTTCATAGTCTACGGCTCATCTTCCTTCATGGAAGTCGAGAAACTGATCAGGAGATATCACTACTAACTAGGCATGTTCCTATCCCGCAAAGCTCTGGGAGAACCATTGAGGAGGCATTTATCCATCACACTGTTGTGTCTAGCATAGTCACGTTATAGTGTCCAAGTGCCCTTTTCTAGAGATGATTCGGATGTTGCTTCATCAAGCAAAACGTCATGTCTTTATTGAGAACGGATCTTCCAATCCAAGTATACGCAAGTCTCGAGGATGTATGTGTGGAAAGCTAAGAACTGTAGGGATGTCAAAGATCAAGGGAAAATACGATGGCATTGTTGAGCAAGCATGTCGACGTTGGTAGGTGCGAGATCTTGATCGGACAGACATGATACGACCGGAGATGAGACCGGTTTGGGCAACAACCATATCCGGGTTCTAGACCGAAGCCTTTTCAGAAGCACGATTTTATGCAGGTTGCGGGCAGTCGATTGTGATGAGTCGCTGATGGTTGATTAGGATGATAACAGGTTGATGAACGGCAGGGCTCTGGGTTCGAAGAGAAACTATAGTCGCGAAGTCACAACATGCATATTCACAAGGTTGGCCTAGATCAACCAAGACCCTGACTAGACATCAGCATGAGACGTTTTCAAATCTGCGTAAGTATTGCACGTGTAGCAGCAGGAAAATGGACGAAATGATCAGGCATGACTTTTGTTGCATTTCATGAACGAGACAAGGCTAACATCGAGCGCGGGGGACAGTCGTGAACAGTGTGTATCGTTGCCATCATCCGCAGTGTGTTGCCATGCTCGCGGGTATCGTATGCGGTGAACGTGGTTGAAGGTGAGATGTCTTCGCAAGACCGGCGTGTTGAAGTTTTCGTTCGGTGGTATCGCTCCCAAACTCGACCAGATCCTGCACTTGTTGCTCGTGGACATTTTGAAGAGGTTGGAAGAATTTTTTTGAACTTTTCCTTTTTGTTTCGAGACGTTGGTATTTTGACTCGCTATGTCCCATGATCATGCGTTAAAGACAGCTAAGTCTTGAGTCCCCCGTGTCCATGAAGTAATTTTTGAAAGACTCCCCCAACCAAGAAGTGCACCGCGCATTGTCGAGTCATCTAGAATCCTGCAGAGATATGTTAGTCGTTTGGCCTGCGATGGTACGGACGGGGTCTCATCATACTGAGAGGAGTGAAGAACCACTTGTTCTTGCCGCTCTGGTAACGCTCCTCGAGGGCCTTCTTGATGTTCTTCTTGGCGTCCTCTCTTTGCGAAACCTCCTTGAAGGTGTCGTTGGTGACGGCACCCTTCAGGCCCTCGAGCTCAAGAGTGTAGCGAGTGGGCATGATGTGGTTGTAGTTGACGACCTTGATGAAAGGCTTGACCTTTGAGCGCTTGGTCTGGCGGGCCTTGGACATGCGGCGGGTGACTTGCTGAGGGTAACGCTCAATGCCGGCAACAAGGGCGTGAGGGAAGGGGTGGGACTTGGTGCCCTGGTCGACGGGCTGGATGATGACGACCTAAAGGAAACTGTGTGAGTAGGCTGTTCGGCGATACATGTGCAGGTAGGTTTGCGGTTCGACGGTCGGAGATGTGTTGGTTGTGCGTTTCGTCTCTGAATCCCAAGACCAATCCAAGCTCTTTCTGTGTTTATGCGGCACTCGTTCACTGCCCATGTGTATTCTTCCATCTCGTCGATCGATCCGCTGGAGAGTTTGATGGTCGTACCTTCTTGCCTGCATATCTGCCACGGCTGATGATGGCGACACGGCCGACCTTAAGGACTAAAGCGACACTGTCAGCAGTTGTTCTGCGCAATTGACAATCTCCATATCGCGATCAGGACTGCGGGAATATGCGCTGAACGTACACTTCATGGCTGCTGGGTTGGGACGGTTAGTATGTCTTGTCGGTCAAAATCGTCTACCTTCGAAATCTTGAGAGCGCTGGCTGCTAGGCGAATTTTCGCAGTGCGGGTGGGATGTCGGCAAATCCCGTCTCTGTCTTGATTGGTCGACCTTCACTTCTGCTTGGCGCGGCGGTGAACGGAGCAAAAGCGGCTAGTCCCCGCTTCGGGATTAACATGTCCGTAGCAACGCAGAGAGGCTGCATGTTGTGGGTTGTAAACAGTCGACTGCCAGCCCAGCGCTTAAACATTATCTACACTTCCGCCCTGCGCTCCATCACACAACGGTTCTCTCCAACCGTCTTCGCCCTCAATCTCCCACCTGTTATTGCAGCTGCATCTTTTTTTTGCGACGACCTGACTCTGTGCTTTTGACGAATTCCTTTGAGATACCCATCCTGCGTACAATGCAATTGTTGTGACGATTGTTACACCCTTAGCGTGCATTCTCGAGCAATTGCGCTCCCTCGATCCTATCATCACCACATCACAGCACTTCCACATTCCTCAGCATGCCTAGCTACAGCGATCGCGAGTCCATCGACTCTGGTCGCCAGTCAGTGCCCATGTAAGTCCTATGATGCCGCCTTGACCACCCATGATGCGAATATGGGACTGACTCGCCATCTTTCCAAACTTAGGTGGGACAGCTCAGACCCAGACAGAGCCCCTCCGCCATTGCCTATTCCACCTGGCTCGCCTGGCCTGGCCACACGTTCCAATGCTTCGGCTAACATCCAGGCCACGGCCCAGAGGTTGACTGAACGCGCTCGTGAAAACATGCCCGCCAGCGCCTACACAACAAACCCAGTCCCTGCTACCTCGCCTGACAAGTCGCTAATCAAAGGTGCTCACCACCGTCGCCTGCAATCACTCCAGACAGGCAGTGTCAGCGACTTGCGTACCTACATCGATGGTATGCGCAACACTTCCCCCGAGAGACCTACTTCAAGATCCACCGCGACTCCCCAAACCTCACCCAACCGCGGTGCCAGAGGCGACTACTTCTCGAGCCCTCCTCAAGACCACACCCCCACACCCGCCGACAGAAATGCCCTCAGAGACGCCCCCAATCTCCGTCCTGCCTCTCGTCCCAGAGCCATCCTCGGCGAGAACACTCCCCCGTCAGCCACCATGCTCGCTCTGCAGACCATGGCCGCCCGCGATCCCGACTCATCCCATCACGACGCTACGAACTCTTCATCATCCCGCGAACCCAAGACACTGAACGAGATGATGGCCCAACTTACGAATATTACGAACATTACATCAGGCATGCAAAAGGAGATGGCTCAGCTCAACCGCCGCAGCAAGGACAACGCCGCTGATTTGATCGGCTTGAAGCAGGCTGCCGACAGCCGCGACGAGGAGATTCGCAGAAACCTGCGCGACCTTCTCTCCAACGTGAGCGCTTCTGAGGCTGGCTCCGTCTTTGGTGGTAGATCCTCAGCCTTCGGTCTGGGTCTGCTCGAGAACAAAGGCTTGACCTCACCTACTGCTGGAGCCAGACCTTTCGGCTCACTTCCTCGCTCCAACAGCCACGGCAGTTTCCTCGACCCTGGTAGCCCCAACCCCTTCTCCATGGACGGTGCTGCCAGTGTTGCCATGCTGGAGAAGATCATTCGCGAGATGGTCACCAAGGATGGACAAGACCGTCTTCTATCTACCTTGTCAGAACTGCTCGAAAAGCATAGCCGGGATAACGTTCAGGCTCACGAGACCGCTCAGAAGGTGGCCGATCTCTCTGAGTTTATCAAGGAGAAGTCGGGTAGTCACGCTCTTGTCCGTCACGACTCGGACGCCCAAGACGATGAGCAAAAGTCCAAAGCTATCGATGCCATGAGCGCCGACATCCTGAGGCTCCTTCACAAGATCAAGGACAGCACCTCTCAGAGCGGTGGCCTGAGCAATGAGATCAAGGCACTTCTGCAGAACCTCCGTGGTGAAGTTCTAGGCATGGGTCGGGAGCTCGGTCGCCAGCTCGACCAGGCCAACTCTACCAACAGAGTTGCCGAAGATGGTTCGCAGATCAAGACCGATGTTGAGGAGATTGTCAACCAAGGTCTTTCTCAACTCAAGGAGCACATGGAGCACATCATCCAACAAAATTCTCAACAACTCATCATGTCCAACCACCACGACGAGACCAAGAACAAGGACATGTACGACATTGTCAAGAGTGCCATTACAGAGCATAGTTCCGCTCTTGTCCAAGCTCAGCCTCAATCAGAAGGTCTTGATAGGGCAAGCATTCTCGAAGCCGTCAAGGATGCTATCGAAGAGTTCAGACCTGAGATTGAGCTTCAACAATTCGGTCTTGAGCGTGATGAGATCCTCTCCGTCTTGAAGGAAGGTCTGCACGACTACCAATCGAACAAGGAGCCCTCTGCAGCCCCCGGTGCCAACATCGAGGAAGTCGAGTCTGCTATGCAACGCGCTCTCCAAGAATTTAACCCTCCTCGACCTGTTGACGAGATGGCTTCTTTCAAGGAGGACTTGCTTGCTTCCATTCGCCAATCCATTGAGGAGCTCAAGTCTGCTGGTCCAGACGATGCTGCTACTCATGCCATTGTCCTCGGAGCAGTCAAGGAAGGTCTTGAGAACCATGGTCCTCATGCTCCTCGCGAGTTTGAGATTAGCAAGGATGATCTCTTCGACGCTGTCAAGGCCAGTCTTGACGGATCAACCCTTCCGTTCGGCAGCTTCGGTGAGCAAGTATTGAACCAACTGCGCGACCTCATAGAAGAGATGAAGGGCGAGTTCAAACAGTACTCTGCTGCCAACGGTCATGATACTGAGCAAGTTCTCGACGCTCTTAAGGATGGTCTCGAGTCATTGCGCCATGAAGTGGAGTCATATGTTGACCGCGCTCAAGATGTCACAGGCAAGGACGAGATTGTCGATGTTGTCAGAAATGGTCTCGAACAGCTTCGTGGTGATGTCCAAGGCTACTGCGCCGAAGGTCCTGCCAATGGTCGTAACGAGATGATCGATTACATCAAGGCTGAGTTCGAACATCTTCACGAGGCTGTCAGCGGTCTCAACTCTCGTGAAGGTGAGGAAGGTCGTCCTTCAAGCACTTCCGAGATCCTTGTAGCTCTTGACGCTGGATTCCTGGAACTCAAGAACCAGACTTCTAGCCGTGGTCTGCTTGATGAGACTAACGAGGAAGTTCTGGAAGCCATGAAGGCTGAATTTGAAGCTCTTCGTGATGCTGTCATCGCAGGTTCCAACACTCACAAGGCCGAAGTCATCGAATCTATCCAGGAGAGTCTGGACGCTCTACACGACAAGGTCGGCACTCGTGAAGACGGTTCGTCTGACAACGACCTCCTGCTGTCTATGAAGGATGAGCTGGCTCACCTGCGCGAGACACTTGCTGCCACTCTCCTAAAGTCTGGTGCTGCCGCTGAGAGAGACGAGATGGTTGAGACAATTCGTGAGGCTGTCGACACCATCCGCATGCAGATCAGCTCTGAGCAAGGCGAGGCCAATGCTGAGACGCTGGCCGCTCTTAAGGAGCAACTGGAGAACTTCCGCGAATCCACCACCAAGGGCCTTGTTCTCAGTAACGGCGACAACGACGAAGAGACACCTCATGCACCTCTCGATGAGATAAGAACTCGTCTCGATGAGATTGCCGCTGCCAACTCTGGCTCGAGTGTCAACACAGCTCTTTTGGAGGCCATTCAAGGCGAGTTCCAGCAGATCCGTCACTCTCTGGGCTCTAGTGGTTCTCGCGCCGATACCGAAGAGGTTCTTGACGCTGTCAGACTTGGTCTAGATGATCTTCAGTCCTCTCTCGAGAAGAAGATCGACAACCCTGAGGTGCACAGAAATCTCAACAACGAGCTCATGGACGTTCTCAACGAAGGTCTCGACAACATGCGTTCCGACGTCTCTAAGATTATGGACAAGCCTGTCGATATGACTGTCAACTACGAGATTCTTGAGACACTCAAGGAGGGTGTCGCTAGCCTTCGTGCTGACATGGAGAAGCTCACAGGCGGTGATCGTCCTTCCACAGCTCTGGGTAGTGAGCTCATTCTCGCCGACGCACCTGGTGAGGAAGGTTCAAGAGAATTGAGCGAGGATGACAAGGCTGCTCCTGTCAGTCTCAAGGACAGAATGGAAGCTCTGTTCGCTCAACTCCACATCAAGGTTGAAGGCTTGGCTGCCAGTATTGGCGATATGCCCTCTGCATCTTCAGCTCCTGCCGAAGGTACTGCCTTGAAGGAGGATCTCTTTGGCATGGAAGAGACTCTCAGACACATCCAAGACACTCTCGCCGTGATGGCTGAGAAGGAGCAAGCAGAAGTCGACAACGCTGTCACCAAGGAAGACACCGATGCTATCGAGACTTTGCTGCGCAACACCAAGGCACAGCTCGAGGAGCTTCCTGCCACTACCGCCAGCAGAGAACAGTTAGATGATGTCGAAGCCGCTGTTCGTAGCGCCAAGGAGGTCATTGATGGTCTTGCTACCAAGGAGGATGTTGCTGTTGTCGAAGTTCTCCTCAAGGACCTCGCCACTGCCTTCGAGGACTCCAAGTCCAAGGCACCTGAGGAAGACGAAGAAGAGTCAGCTTCTCACTTGGACAAGGCAGACTTGGATGCACTCGGCATGCTCTGCACTGAGATCAAGGAGAAGATCTCGGAGCTCAACCTACCTGATCCCGAGGCACTTCCTTCCAAGGCTGATGTTGAGCAAATCACTGGTCTCATCAACGATTTCCGCGAGAGTCATGACAAGGTCAGAGAAGGCTACGAGAACGACATTGCCATTACTGCCAAGGCTTTCGACGACCGCAGAAAGGAGGCTGAAGAGATGGCTGAGGCTATCTCTGGTGTCAAGACTTTCTTGGAGGAAGTCAAGGCTGAGATTCTTGCCAAGGTCGAGGAAGGTACACCCGGCATGACCGACATCGAGGAGGCCATCAAGTCGATCGATGACAAGGTGGCCGGTGACGAAGGCATCGCAGCTGACATCAAGGAACTCTTGGAGACTGTCAAGAACGAGTTTGAACGTTCGCACGAATCTCTGGGTGGCATCAAGATCGACCATGAGCAGAACAGCTCGACCTTGCTCGAGAAGCACGCCGAGCACAAGGATGCTATTGTCGCCGCTGTCACTGAGAAGGTTGACTCTTGCTTCGATGGTCTTATGAGCAAGTATGACGACGCACAAGCCGCTGCCCATGAGAAGGCCAAGTCTATGGAGGACCAAGTCGAGCAACAGAAGGAGATGCTGACCAGCACCAAGGAGATGACAGATGAGCTGAAGCTTTCCATCGACACCCTGGGCACTTCCCTCACTGCATTCATCCCTTCATTCAACGAGGCTACCGAAAAGATCTCCGAAGACTCCAAGACTGTCTTTGAGAAGGTTGAGGGAGCCATGCTCAAGATGGATGAGCATAACGATGGCCTGAAGACCGAGCACCAGACCACTCGTGACGAAGTCGTCAAGGTTGCCGAAGCTATCACTCTCCTCCAAGGAGACTTTAGCGAGTACAACCCTCAATTCTCCATGTCGCTCAAGGAGCTTCATGCTCTCATCAGCGCTCACTACGAGCACTCGCAACAGCTTGCTACCACTGCTGAGGAGCAGGCCAAGACTGTGCACGAGACCATCCGTGCCGCCACCGAGGAGTCCAAGACTCACGTTGAGACTCTCTTCGCTGACAACCTGAAGAACCACCTCTCTGAGAACCTCAGTGCCCAGACAGAGGAACTTAAGGGAGCCCTCCCTGCCCTGCTGCCCGCACCTGTTGAGCCTGTCGAGAAGTATGACGACACCGCTGTTCACGAGAAGCTTGACAAGCTCGTCAGCGATACTGGAGTTCATGAGAAGCTCGACACTCTTGTCAACCTTGCAGGCGAAGCCGGTGCAGCCACAGCTCAGATGGAACGTCTTGATGAGATTCACGCTCAAGTCAAGGCTACCGCTGCCGAGGTCTCCGCATTCGTCGCCATCCAACAGAAGCAGATCACCGAAGGCCAAGAGAGCAAGGAGCTCGAGGCACAGGAAGTTGCTCTGCTTCTTGAGCGCCGCCAGGTTCAGAAGGACAACATCGAGTCCGAAATTTCTTCCCTCAACGAGGAGAAGGAGAGCCTTCAGGCTGTTGTTGAGGCTCTTCGTGCTGAGAAGGACGCTTTGGCTGCGCAGAAGGCACGTCTCAATGGCGATGTCGCTTCTCTTCACACGGCCTTGGAGATCAGACGTGAGGAGCTTCACAATATGGATGAGAAGGCTGACGCACTGGAACGTCGCATTCTTGAGGGCTTGATCGATCACTCTCGTGCCATGCTTCTCACGCAGAAGACACCCAAGACCTCTCCTAAGAAGAAGCCCATGCGCGATCTCCGTCTGCCCAGTGATGCTTCAACTACACACCTTCCGGCTCCCACTACTCCCAGTCTTCTCCAGAGTCATGCTTTGGCTATGAAGACTCGTGGTATGCCCAAGAAGACTGGCACTACCCCCAACACTGGTGAACGTCGCATCATGTCTCTTAGTCAGATCAGTGGTAACCTCCCGACTGGCGGCGCCGCTACATATTCTGCCGCAGCACCCAGCTTGGTCTCTGCACAAGGCTCGATCAACCGCAGTCAGTCTCTCAAGCATAACAAGCTTCGCAAGATCTCTTGGGGTACCGCTCGTGCTGCAGCCGACAAGGAGAACGACATTGAAGAGGTGACTGAGATTGAGAGCAACTATGGTGGTTCTCGACCTGTGAGCAGAGACTCCGAATACCGTCCTCAGAGCCGTGACTACGACTCTCGTCCCGTTAGCCGCGACAGTCTCGACTCTTCATACTACAACAGCAGCAGACGCAGTGTTAGCTACGCTGGTAGCCAGAGTGCCTGGACCGAGTCCAACTCTGGCATGACTGATGATGGTCGCCGTACCAGCTTGGGCACGCTCGGCACCTACGACACTGGTAGTTACATGACTGGCAGTGATCTCGACCGTCGTACCAGCTTCGGCAGCACCATCCGCAGCACAATGGACCACATCCACGAAGAAGACGATGATAGCGACTTTGAAAGCGAGCGTCACGTCGAGCCTGAAACTCCTGCCATGCCTGTTGAGGCTGAGGCCGCTGTTGCTGGCAAGGATGTCGTCCCCTATGCTCCTCCCAGCGACTCTGGTATCGGCTCCGACCTTCCCACCGCCGCTCTCCAAGGCAATGGTGACTACTTCGCCGGCGCTATGATCCCTGCCACTGTGAACGAAGACCAGGCTGCTTGATTTGTTCCAGCCAGCAAAACTACTGCATAATGTGCATTTTTCCCTTTTCTTTTCTTTGGTTTCTCTTACTCTTTATTTTCTGAAGGCAAAGCATGCGTTTTTAATGAATGGGATTGATGAGGTGGATAAAAATGGGCGCATTGGTTGTTTTTTTCCTCTCCTTGTTTCTGCTTCTGAAGGATACCTGGCCCTCCGAGGCATAAGTTTTGTTGTTTTCTTGGGACTGCAGACCAGGTGTTTTCATGTTACGATTAGACGATTGTTGATTATGCGAATTCTACTACTTTCTTGTTACTTGATTGTGTTTTGTTGCCTTCGTGATAGCTTCGTGATGGGTGCCAAGATAATGCTGACGATCGTGATGGGCAAGGTGATGATGCTGACGATGGTGATGAATGAAAGAGCGATAAGTCGTCTCCGTGGTTGGCTCTTTCCTCGATTGAGTGAGACGATTTGCAGACATTTGAATTATTCCGCGTTGCCTCTCTTTCATCTTCCTGTTCGTCCGTCTGCATCTTCCTCACCGCCGTCCACTTGAGCCTCTTCACTCCCTCCATCCAAAGCGTTGCTTCACCAGTTTCCCCAATTCGAACCTGTTTTTCAGACAATTCGATATTACTCTTCAACCACCAGTTCAATCGCCTCCGACTCTTCTCACAAGGAGCTAGAAGTATAAACCCACCGCTCAACATACTAATATATACAGCGTCACTGTTGGCGGTCACGATATCCTCGATTGAGATCTTCGAATGCTTGTCATGAGTATCACCCTGTTCCCAACCATCTTTTTTCTCCGACCGCGACGACGGAAGGAACGACTGAACAAGCTATGATTGAAATCTCTCCTTCTTGACCTTTTGTTTTTATTTCCAAACATCCAATTACTAACAATCGGGTTACTCTGACAAAATTCAACATTCGAGGAAATTATGGTCTACACGGAAACATGGAAAGTGTGGCCCAGGCGATTTGCATTCAAGCAGACGAAGATGTCTGGAGAGCTGAGAAATAGCGATTGAGAAACGGACGATCGACCGTCTCTTCTCCTCTTATCTGAGCTTACATTGAAGACATGTATCAACAAGGCTGAAGGTGAGTGCATGCCAAAGGAGACAAGCGAACGACCGGTCTCCTTTCTCTGCTTTCGTAAGTCAAGTACCCTCACAATTCAGGTCACCGATGGTTGGAAAGAGTGCAAGAGTGTCAGAAGATTCATCTTTTTCATTAAAAGGTTCGAGAAACATTCGCTTTCGCTTCCGCTTCTTCCATGCTTGGCCCCATCTTTCTATATGAGTACATTCCGCCTTCCCTTTCATTGCCATAACTCCGATTGCCAAAAATGCAGCATCAGAGATTGCTATCTTACTCCAGAAGACTGGCCTGATTGGTGTAGAGCACATCGACAACATTGCTCAGCTTGTCGATTGTGTTAAGGGCAGCATCGTATTGAGCATCACGCTCGGGCTCGTCGAAGATTTCGAGGCATCCCTGACCTTGATCGAGAACACCAATGATGACACGGTCCAAGATCATCTGACTCAACTTGTGCTCGACTTGGTGGACATCCAAACCGACCATCTTGGCGATGTGTGCAATCTCAACACGGCTGAAAGGCTCGATAACCTTGATCAAGTTCTGCTCGAGCATGTTGTCGTAAAGACGGCGGAGGTGAGTGGCGATGAAGCGGTCGGAAGCGAGTTCATGACGGTAATCGGCGAGGGCGGTTTCGTACTCTTCGAGCGAACGGTCGGTGTGAGCTTTGGCGACGTGCTTCATGGCATCCAGACCCTTGCCACCATACTTGAGAGCGTGCTTGGATTGCATGAGGTTGTTGACGTCGTCACCAGCGTTGAGCATGATCTTGCAGAGAAGCATGTACATGAGACCAGCGGTTGCCTTCTCGGTCTCGTCCTGGGCGTGGTAGCCGTCAAGGGCTTCGATGAAGTATGAATAGGCGGTGTTGAAGTCGCCATCTTCAGCGTGCAGCATACCACTCTGCATGTCGAGGTTGGCTTGCAACAATGGCGGGCAATAAACAGAGGCGGCGGATGTGCGGGCAGATGTGAGGGCGGCGCGACCCTTGGGAACGTTTCCGAGAGCGTGGTAGACTCTTGATTCGAGAAGTTGGACTTCGACCAAAACCAGCTTGTCGTCAAGACGCTTCAACTCCTTGAGCAGACGGTTGATGAGCGTAAGGGACTCGTAATAGCTCTGCTTTTGCATGTACAACGACACCAGCCGTGTCTCGAGGTTCTGGCGGAGGAAACCACGACGTTCTTGGACGGCCCAGTCGATACATGACTTTGTGACGGTGATCTGTGTTTCGAGCGAATCGGGGATGGGAATGAAGAGGTCGAGCAGTTGGCGCACTGAAACACGAGTGAGTTAGATTGTGAGATGAGAAGAGACGAACAATCGGAAGATACACACCCAACTTTGCGGTCTTTGCCTTTGCCAGTGATGAGAGAACGCCCTTGATCTGCTGGACGAGCTCGGCCAGGTCATTCGTGCGGCGTTGGTCGCGGTACAGCTCACCAAGACCCATCAAGGCGTTCTCATAGTCGCGAGCGGCGGCATCGGACTTGCCGGGGCCTTGTTCCAGGACACTCTTGAAAGTCTGTTCGGCCTTTTGCGGTTGGTCCTTTGCCTGCTTCTTTGCTTCGGCGATGCGTGCGGCGTTGTCTTGTTGCGCCATGACCGTGTGAGGCGAGGGCGTGTTTACTGTGTGGATGAGAGGAGGATGGGAGCAATCGCTATAGATGGAGCGATATGCGAGACGAGAGCAGAAGACGGCGGATGGGAGATGCGGCGATGAAGGTGGGTGTTTGGTTGATTGAGATGGCTCAGGCGTGGATAGCTCCTACTCAGCTATGGAACATCGATGCCATCACTGCTTGATGGATGCCAAGCCTGCGGAGTTTCGCTCTTGTCCTCCGAATCATCACCAATCGTTTCACCAATTTCTTGTTAAACTTATTTCTTTGATTACTTGTCCTATATCTCTATCTGGTAGGTCTTGCTTTTCTGAGTTGTCTATCGCATTCCCTTTTTCCTGAACATGCTTTCCTTTCTCAGAATCACCATTTCCAGAACATATCCTACCAGAATGCAGGACATGATTCAGAAGATAAGTGATTCGCAAAGCGCCTGCACAGTATGATTGCTCAACAGTCATAAGTCTTGCCCAACCGCCTTTGTGGATTGCGACAGCCGAGGAGAGCGTTGCCAGGTTTGAGAAGATGGAATGATTCCGTGAACAACGATCTTCTCTCTTTCTTCCTTGAGGCGGACCGCGCAAGGTCGCTGGCGGTTACGAGCCTTGACAGTGGGTATGCTGGCTGTTCAAAGTCCAGCTGATTGCTGAGCAAAGCTTCGCAGGTAATGAAGAGTATGTTTTGTTGCATCAGGCTCTTGTTATCCATCATGTTCATGCAGCAGGAAGTGCTGTCGACGGAGCAGTCACAGGAGCCGCCGCAGCAGAGACCCTCGCCTTCTCATCCTCCTCTTTCTGCGCTTGCATGTTCAACCAACTCAGATAAGTCTGCCATCCAATCGCAATGACGCCAGCGAAGACACTCCTGTATTGCGGTGCGACAAAGGTGAAGCTGAATGCCGTGACCGCCGGCCACAGTTTCCAGCTATTCCTCCAACTCGTCGGCACCGTATCTATAACTCTTTGCTTTGTTTGTGCCAGCGTCTGCCCCGATAGCAGACTCTGCATGCCGAAGAAGTATGTGTTGAAGCATGGTGTGAAGAATGTCTGATTTATGACGATCTTGGTCGCGATTGACGCTACATGCGACTTGTAATTGAAGTGATTGCCCAAGAACATGAACCACTTGTAATTGGGTATAGACGATATACCGCCGATGACGAGCGCTCGTAGTCCTCGAGAGGGTTCATATGGTTCTGTGCTGGAGACCTTTTGTGCAGAGAGGTCGCCCAAGAAGTAGATGATCAACGTCGTCGATAATTGTGTTATATATGGCGAGCGATGTTGCATGCGACCATATGCCCTGAATGGCTCTTTCAATGGCTCAATCCATCCCATTCCTGGTCCTGGGATCGTTGTTGGTGGAGTCACATCTCTGGCTTTGTCTTCGGGCTTTGTCGAGTTCAGTCGTCGCTGGCCGTTCAATCGTAGTCGTAATAGCAGTCTGTTGCCTCGTCCAGCAAGGGTATAGGTGTTCATATCGGTGGCTTCTTTCCTGGAGACATCGTGTTCTCTGGACAAGAGAGGGCGAACAACATTGTTGGGCGATCTCGGCTCTCGGCTCGGAGTTGAAAGGTTTCGAGAACGCGCCGGAGCTGACGTGCTTGCGCCCGAGATCCTGTCATTGATAAGAGTATGCCATCAACTTACTGATATGGTAGAGCGGTATACATATTGTTGGAAGTTACAAAGCACGCTGTTCACTGAGACTATCGGAAGCAGAAGCAGGCTGGTTTGAGAACATGTTGCAGGACCGCTTACATCAGACCATCGCCTGTTGCGTGACATACCGTGCTTCAAGGACGCGTTTTCGACAAAGCAGATACGCGCTCCGTACCAGAACAAGGTAAAAAGGAGCATCTCATGTACAAATGTCTGCCGGTTTTAGCTGCAGAAATGCACAATATCTTCTGAATCAGAGTCGTGTCCAGTGAGAGCGTATCTAATAGCTCATCTCTTTGGATGGTCGTATCAGGAGCGAAAGCATCGTGTATTCATGCGGTGGTATCATCCTTAGATTGGGCTTTCATAGATAATAGTAACCAGAAAGACAAGAGTCAACAGCAAGAGGCGATCTTAATCAGAGTGTCAAGAAAGAGAACAATCAGAAGATCAAGAGCATGTCACAAGAGATGGAAAAGAATGGAAAGAAGTAGTTGAAGTTGAATCAAAAGTGCCCGGGCCCGGCCTTTTGTGTGTGTGCATTTCATTATGTTACAATCAATGCTCTCTTGAATCTGTGCACGCTTTCGTGCACCCCATGATAGTAAGAACCCCGAATCCCATGTCATTCCCTTGCTCGAAAAATTGCAAAACTCAGTAGAAGAAAGTCAGAAGAAAACCAACGCCAACCATCCCATCAATGTCCCTCAGACCATCCATCCTCAAGCTTCTCGTTGGTGGTATATGATGCTGATGATGAGAGAGTACATCAAGTTGTCATGATGATGGTGTTAAGAGCTTAAGAGCGCTCACCGCGGAGACGGCGGGCGAGCTGGATGTCCTTGCTCTGGATGGTGACACGCTTGGCGTGGATGGCGCAGAGGTTGGTGTCCTCGAAGAGAGAGACGAGGTAGGCCTCAACGGACTCCTGGAGAGCGCCGATGGCCGAAGACTGGAAGCGGAGGTCCGACTTGAAGTCCTGGGCGATCTCACGAACCAGACGCTGGAAGGGGAGCTTGCGGATGAGGAGCTCGGTCGACTTCTGGTAGCGACGGATCTCACGGAGAGCGACGGTACCGGGCTTGTAGCGGTGAGGCTTCTTGACACCTCCGGTAGAAGGTGCTGACTTGCGAGCGGCCTTGGAGGCGAGCTGCTTACGGGGAGCCTTGCCACCAGTGGACTTGCCTGTGAATGAATGTAAGCGACTGATGATGGAAGAAGGTAGAGTGAAGTGATGATTGTTGATGCCAGGTGCGGTGGCGCCAAAGCCAGAGACGCGTCGAAAACGCGCCCGGCAGTGACGACGCGCAAAAGGCGGCGGCGATGATGAGGAAGAATGATAAGCAAGTGATTACTTACGGGCAGTTTGCTTGGTGCGAGCCATTGTAGATGACTTTGTGTGTTGAGAAGATGTTGTTGTTGATAGAAGAGATGGAAGTGGTTGTTGGATGATGGAGAGAAGGTGTAAGAGTGAGTGGGGGAAGGTGCTTTATAGGCGTTGGTGGGCGTCGAGTGCGGGTTGGAAAATCAAAGATTCAGATCACGACTGTTGCCTCACTTGGGGCTTGCAGCTTCGAGTGCTCAGAAGCAGCAACTTCAAACTGCGCTTTCTTTGCTTGTGCTTTGGTGACGGATTGCGACTGGATTCGTGGGGACGTGCGTCGCGGCTTCCTCAGATCCCGGTCTCTCATTGGTTGTCCAAGCGTGATCTTTTAGGAAGGAACGAATTCGACTTAGCGCCACTGATCACGCTAGCAATCGCATCACAACTCGCAGTGATTCCCTTTCACACGCGTCAGCCATAAACACCTCTTCCCTCCGCACGAATTATATTTCCATCCACACTCCCATCTTCTTCACCCAGCGACATCTCCACACTCAAGACTTCGTGTCTATACTACAACTCTTCAACCTTCTTTCAAAACAACTTCTATCACAATGTCTGGCCGTACGTTCTTACCCCGCCTCTTCGGCACTTATCTACCATCACCTTCATTCAACTAACATACCAATAGGTGGCAAGGGTGGCAAGGGTCTCGGAAAGGGTGGTGCCAAGCGTCACCGCAAGATTTTGCGCGACAACATCCAGGGTATCACAAAGCCCGCTATCCGCCGTCTCGCTCGTCGTGGTGGTGTCAAGCGTATTTCTGCCATGATCTACGAGGAGACCCGCGGTGTTCTCAAGACCTTCCTCGAGGGTGTTATCCGCGACGCCGTCACCTACACTGAGCACGCCAAGCGCAAGACTGTTACTTCGCTCGACGTTGTCTACGCTCTTAAGCGCCAAGGACGTGAGTTATCTTGCTATCTATCATCCTCTCATCCAGTCACTGACATCTCTTCTCAGGTACCCTTTACGGTTTCGGTGGTTAAGCGTTTTTCTTTCTTCATCATGGGTTTTACGACTGCTCAACTGGCCGCAACATTCATCCAGCGGGCCGGGATCGTTATCAATCATCATCAATGGGTTTTCGGGATGGGAAGTGTGTTGAATCACTGTGCTGCTTTGGGATCAATGCCGATGTACAATCATACAGGCAGGGGAGTTTATGGGAAATGCAATGCAATGATACCAGTTTAATCCTCAAACATATTTGCTCCAACCTTCTTTGTCTCTTCTCTGGTGTGATACTTCTTTGAACGCGTCTCGCGTCTGTTTTCTCGCGACCTGACCTCGGTGACGTAGCTCTGCTCGTTCTATCTTTGCAGTCGCCATACAATATTACACGCCCTTGCACATGCTTTGAAGACAAAGACTCACTCTGACTCTTCCAGCAGGTGTCGAGTTCTTCTGTGAGTCACTTGAGTCGCCTTCGTGGTATCCTTCCTCCACTGCGGTCATTCTTCTTCCGCATACACGAAAGCCTCCGTTACTCCGATCTTCTCCGCTCTACTGTCTTGAGTTTTGTACCTTCTTAAGCATCCAGATATCCTCTACCGTACATACATACTCTACACAATCTACGTCTTCTTCTTTTTCTTCTTCAAGTATGGAAAACGCTCGTGCTCTCCTTTTCGATGTATTCGGCACCTGTGTCGACTGGAGAACAACAGTCACCAACGCCCTTATTCAACAATGTCGAGTGGCCTTGATGAGAAGATCGGCAATCATCACCAACGATGTCCGAGCCAAAGCCAGTGCAATGAGCGATGAAGACTGGGGTGCTTTTGCTCAGGAATGGAGAAACAGCTACTACAAATTCACCCGATCTCTGGCAGCCGATGCATCTCTCAGCTGGAAGACCGTTGACGACCATCATCTTGAATCTCTACAAGAGCTGTTATTCGACCATGGTCTGGGACGTGAAGACGGCGACTTCGGAGGCCTTTGGAATCATCTTGAAGTCAAGGAGATGAGTCTCATCTGGCATAAGCTCGACCCCTGGCCCGATACCGTTGCTGGTCTTGAGGCTTTGAACACAAAGTACGAGACTTGCACCCTTTCCAACGGCAATATCGCTCTCCTCACGGACATGAAGGAGCATGGTGGTATGCCTTTCAAGCACATCTATTCTTCTGAATTGTTCAACTCTTACAAGCCCAATCCTGCCATCTACCTTGGGGCTGCAAAGAGATTGGGTCTTGAGCCGAGTCAGTGCGTCATGGTCGCGGCACATCTGGGTGATCTTGAGGCTGCAAAGAACTGTGGATACCACACTGTCTATGTTGAGCGATCTCAAGAGGAACAAAATGAAAATGAAGAAGAAGCCAGGAAAAAGGGTTTTGTAGATATTTGGGTTGGTATTGATGAGAAAGGTTTTGTGAGTGCTGCAAAGAAGCTGGGCATCAGTGTGTAGCGGCCAAGTACAGCTTGTCCGGGGGGCCACCCTGATCAGCCATCTAATACCAACCGTTCACTCCTCTACTTGATATATTCTGTGCTATACCATCTATTCCGATATCATTTTGTCATACTATGGCTGAGTGAATACTATCTGTACTTGTGTGTGTGTTCCCTGTTCTTGCTACTTTGTTGTGTCTTGAAGACTGTTGCACAATTATTCTCATACATATTTAGTAAGCATATTTATGGAAGCAGGATTGAAAACAAGCTTTCGAACATAGCTCAGTACTCCTAGAAGCGAATGATCTAAGACTGATACACCCATATATTTACATGATAACTAATACTTTACTATGATATTAATCAGAAATAGTGATGGTGTGGGCACATGATGGAGCATTCGAATTTGAAAGTTGTCAAAATCATTGCTTGGGGTATAACCCTGTCCAGAGCTTATTCCCATCAAGCAAGACCTGTCACCCTGCCTTGAGAAAGGATCTGCAGACGGAAAGCAAACCGCCAAGCCACATCCGTCCGTACCGCCTCGCACCGGCCATACCCTTTCATCTCCCAGCCATTCAGTTTCGTGCCCTCTCGCTCACCATGAGAGAAACTGTACTTGGCAACGCGCCAAACCCAGGACAGTGGGCCGCAACTCAAGCCACCAAAGGGAGCAGAGTTTACTGGATCAGAAGATGATCACGCATAGAAAGACACGGACGGGTTGCGTCCAGTGCAAGAAACGCAGGATCAAGGCAAGTAAGACGGACGGCCCATGTCTTGCTCATGACAAGATTTTCATTGTGGTTGATTTGGTTCGATATTGATCCGCGTTCTGACTCGTCCTGCAGTGCGACGAAACCAAACCAATATGTGAGAAATGCAGGAGGACATCACGAGAATGCAGTTTCCAGAACCCTCAGCCAGATACGAGTATACGTTCTGGAGAGAGTTTTACTTTGAAGGAAATGGAACTACTGCACCATTTCGTCACCCACACAGCAAAGACACTGGCGGACCAGACTGAGCATCAACACATCTGGCAAACAACAGTCGTCCAGATTGCCTTCAAGCACAAGTTTTTGATGCATGGAATCCTCGCGGTAGCTGGTCTTCACGTGTCGGTTACGCGTCAATCTGAAGAAGACGACCTCTCGATATTGGCCGCCAATCATCAGGATCTAGGCTTGCAAGGCTTCAGGTCAGCCCTGGAAAACTTCAACTCGGAGAATTGTCAGGCTGTATTTGCTTTCTCAATACTGGTCGTGTGCTACATCATTGCATCATCCGGCACGCGCATCAACCCGAATTTGACCACCGAAAGCTTCTTCAATGAGGTTCTGTTGGTCGCCGTTGTGGACTGGATCCGCTTATTCAGAGGCTCTGATCAAATTGCTCGTCGTGGCAGAATATGGCTGGAACAAGGTCCCCTTGCACCGCTACTCGTAGACGGACCATTTTGCCAGATCATAAAGCCTGTTGACGAAGAGGCCATCAAAGAAGACGAATATCTGGCCAACCTACAACAACTATGGTATCCGGGTAGCCCTTCGTCCATTCAGGGCATTGGTGGCGAGGAGGCAGTTATATACGACGAAGCCCTACACTATCTACGAGAAGCTTACGGCCGTATGAGCAGAGCCACAGCACCAGCCAACAACTGCACATGGTGCTATAAGAAATCAGCAGATACCGACGAACCGCACACATGCATTTCGCCGATAATTGCTGGCTTGTATTGGTTCATGCAAGTTCCGACAGAGTTCTTCGAGATGCTAGAGCAACACAAGACGGTCGCCCTGATCCTCTTGCTACACCAAGCAGTTCTTATCAAACGGATAGGAAACCTTTGGTGGAACAGGACACCTGCAGTCAAAGTCGCGAGTTCTGTGTCTTCGACAATGTCTTCAGAATATCATGCTTGGCTCGAATGGCCTCTTCAACAGATTGGTTACACGCCTCCTCAAAGCTGAGAGATCTTGAACTCCGACACGAAACGTCCACCCACCCAGGAAAGCAAGACACAACACTCCACTCCTCCGATCCACTCACGCGCCGCTCGTGAGTATGCTCCTCAAGATACCGTGTCTGGTTTCAACTGCAGCAGCAACGAATAACGTCAAACATGACCAGAGACTAGACACGAATATACGAGGCTCAAACTTCCAGAAGGTCCATTCTGCGTCGGACGCTCTATAGCAGAAATCATCGTTCTGGAAAGAGGTGGTTGTCATCGACTTGGCGACCTCCCATGAGCCGAAGTTCATCGCTTCGAACCTTCCGCTGCAGCGACACGCAGTGAGCCATCTACCGATGCATCTTTGGGTCAACGTGTAACATCCAAGGAGGGAGAGCGACTATTCGGGCTTCTCTTCCTGGGCTTAGCTCAAAGACCATTGTGAGTTGTGACAAACTTCAACACGCGTGGAAGGAAGATTCGACATACGAGTCATGAAGCCGAACCCCGCAAACGTGGGGGTGTGGGGTAATGAAGTAGTGGAGTTTTGGTCAAGAAGACGAGGTCATGTTGTGTCTATCCCGCTGACCCGGATAACCTTGTATGTAGGCGCGGCTATTCGATTTGATACTTGTACCTTGCTGTAGAAGGTTGACCAATCTTCAAATTCCGAACTTCGTATCTCTACAAATCTTCCAACATTTCACCAAAAACCAGCCATGGCGAACGCACATCCACAAGACGCAGCGTATGCAGCTGCACTCGATTCGCCAGAGACATTCTGGGCTCATGAGGCCAAGCACCTGAGCTGGGCTGTTCCTCCAAAAACCATCATCGAAAATACTACAAAGACATTGCAGTCTGGCACCGAGCATCAACACTGGAAATGGTTCCCTGACGGCGAGATCTCGACCTCATACAACTGCGTTGATCGACACGTCGAAGCTGGGAATGGCGACCGCACGGCAATCATCTGGGACTCGCCCGTCACCAACACACAAGAGAAGATCAGCTATGCACAACTAGCAGAAGAAGTCGCGACACTGGCAGGTGTATTGCGTGAAGAGGGGGTCAAGAAGGGAGATGTGGTGTTGATATACATGCCCATGATACCCGCAGCATTGGTTGGAGTTCTTGCAACCTTACGACTTGGAGCAATTCATGCCGTTGTGTTTGGTGGCTTCTCTGCCCCAAGTCTGGCACAGCGCATTGATGCTTCCAAGCCTAAGGTGGTCTTGACTGCCAGTTGTGGTATCGAAGGCGCAAAAGGTCCATTACCATACCAACCTCTGGTCAGAGGTGCAATCGAGCAGTCCAAACACAAGCCGAGCAAGACCATTGTATGGCAACGCGAACAGAGTCGCTGGGACGATGTCAAGAAAGAGAATGGAGAACGAAACTGGCAACGATTGGTCAAAAGTGCCAGAAACCGTGGCTTGAAGGCAGAGAATGTTCCGGTCAAGAGCAATGAGCCGATTTACATCATCTACACCTCTGGAACTACTGGTGCACCAAAGGGTGTTTTGCGTGAAGCCGGAGGTCATGCTGTCGGGTTGAATTTCTGTATGCGCCATCTCTTCGGTATCAAGGCCGGCGATGTCATGTTCTGTGCATCAGACATTGGATGGGTTGTAGGGCATTCGTTCATCATATTCGCCCCATTGTTAGCTGGAGCCACAACAGTCTTGTTCGAGGGCAAGCCTATTGGTACCCCAGACGCCGGCACTTTCTGGAGATGCGTCGAACAGCACAAAGTCAACGTTATGTTTACTGCACCCACAGCTTTGCGAGCTATTCGTAGAGAGGATGGAAAGCACAAATTCTTCATTGAAAGAGGAGAGAAGGATGGTCTCAGGTCTTTGCGAGCTCTCTTCTTGGCGGGAGAGCGAAGTGAACCGGCTGTCGTCAATGACTACACCCAGCTGTTGCAGAAGTACGGCGCTCCTGGTGCCGCTGTGGTCGACAATTGGTGGTCTTCAGAGAGCGGAAGTCCTATGACTGGACTTGCGCAACTCCCATCATCATGGCATGCTGGTGGTGAGGAGAACGTCAAGCCTCTCGCGACAAAACCAGGAAGTGCAGGAAAACCGATGCCGGGCTTCAACATCCGCGTTGTAGATGACGACGGCAATGAAGTACCACAAGGAAAGACCGGTAATATCGTGCTGGGTATGCCGCTTGCACCAACTGGTTTCACGACACTCTGGAAAGATGAGAAGCGCTTCTATAATGGATACATGCTTCGATTCAAGGGCAGATGGATAGACACGGGAGACGCTGGCATCATTGACAAAGACGGCTATGTCCATATTCACGGTCGCAGTGATGACATGATAAATGTTGCTGCCCATAGATTGAGCACTGGTAAGTCTTTAATTCACCATCATCTCGATATCAGAAAACTAACACCATCACAGCCACTCTCGAACAAGCCATCTCATCACACCCCTCAATAACAGACAACTGCGTCATTCCAGCCCCAGACCCTCTCAAAGGCCATGTCCCCTTCGCCTTTGTCGCCCTCTCACCCTCCGCAGGCACAATCCCAGAAGCCGAACTCCTCGCCGCCATCAATTCTCGCGTCAGAGCAGCCGTCGGCCCAATCGCCACGCTCGGAGGTGTAATCATAGCCCAAGGCGTGATTCCTCGCACCAGAAGCGGAAAGACATTACGTAGAGTGTTGAAGCAATTGGTTGAAGATGCGAGCGAAGGAAACTTTGACAAGGATGTCGAGGTGCCAGCGACCATTGAAGATGTGGAGGTTGTGGAGAGGGCGAGGAAGGTTATCAAGACTTATTTCACCAGGAAGAGTAAGTTGTGATGTGGGAAGATGGGATCTGTATGATTTGTCTGTTGTATACTAGTTTGTTTCTTGAATGGTCGTGCCTTCTGAGGTGGTCATTCTCATCGACTCTTCTTCTCATGAGACGAATCTGGATATACGTGCATTGTGAAATTGTATGATGCTTTCGGGAAGTTGCGATTGTGCATGGAGAGCCCTTACTCGACCTGGAGACGATTGAGAGACTTCTACAGCTCACGAATGAAAAGGAAGCCTAGGGAAGGCGCGAGTTGATAAAAATGCAAAATGCATTGATGAATTTAGAAGGCCCATAACCGCTGGACTCGAAAAACAGATCAACGATGAAATAACAACAGAGACCAGACTGGAGACCTGATCGAACGAAAATGCAAACCCCTTGATATCATACCCATAACGCCACAGCAAGCGAGAAAGACAAGGACAATCGTCCACTGCCCTACTCGCTGCATCCCATCCGCCTCCTAGATTGTCCAATCGTCTAGAACAAGATATCCAAACAACAACAGCAAGCCAAAGCACTCAACACACCAGCACAGATACCACCACCAGCGCCACTGCTATGTTGCTGCTGTTGCTGATACCCCTGCGGTGGGTATCCCTGCTGCTGATAATACATCGGCTGTCCTTGCGGCGGGTAACCTCCTTGAGGCGGGTAGCCCTGCTGGGGTGGGTAGCCTTGTTGTTGCGGTGGCATGAACCCTCTGCTTGGGTCCGGAGCGGGAGATGCATAGCCTTGTTGAGGAGGGTAGTAAGAGTTTTGGGGTGCGGCGGGGGTGGAATCGCCGTAGTAGTTTGCTGCTTCGCCGCCGGCGGG
>JGI24891J29808_1000363_pt1 | contig 32251 bp, 21 predicted proteins | sample FreactcultuFSWF8_FD_29808 | JGI IMG/M metagenome (IMG submission 29808) | reverse complement strand
ATTTTTTTTTTTTTTTTTTCACTTGTTTGTGTGTCAGAAGATGGAAGAGCAAGGAGCTAGCGTGTTGGAGTTGAAGTAGAAAACACATCGCTAAAAGTGGTAAAGGGAAAATCAACGTTGTTTCTTTTTTGGAGAAGAGGAATGAGTGAACATGCTTTCTCGGGAAGAAGGAGCGAGAATTCAATTGTCCAGGAAGGAGCAGTGATACTTCAGAATGTAGAGGAAGGCTCGAGCGACGTAGTGTTGATCTGACGGAGGAAAAGCACATCCATGATATCACAGGAGGAAAGAAGGATTCTAGTGTGTTGATAGAAGAAGGAACGACCTAGATGATCAAAGGAAGGAACGACCATTGAAATTTCACTTTGCTAGAACAAAAGAGAGCACGTCGACTCTGAGAACAGGAGGAAAGTGCTGATATGATGAGAGTGGAAGGCACAAGTTGCTGTCCCGAAACATAAAGGAACATGATTATATCGAAATAGAAACACAAAGTTTTGAGCATGAGATCACGAAGCCTCAACCGTGTTCGCTGCTTCGAGGGCAAAAAGGGCAAAATTAGGTTCAAGAGAAGGACTGTCAGATAGGCGCTTTCGTTGGACGACTTGCTCTTGCTTACTACTTTCGTGAATCTGGATGGGTGATATTGCTGCGCATCGCTGTCATTGGAGATGTGATGTGACAGATTCCAGCACACTATGAAGAGGTAAGCAGGACATTTCGTGCTTCGTAGATGCGATGTCGTGGGCATAGGGGCGACTTGGACGTATTGCCTGATACAGTTGACAATATAGGGCAACTCCATAGTGAGGCGCTGTTGAGCGATCCGACAGATAGCGAATATTGGCTATGCATTGGAATATAGCACGCCATTAAGACGAGATAGCTTATCTATTCCACAAACATGGTTGCAGTTGTTGAGATGCGGTCAATATAGTGAATCGATCTTGTCGTGCCTCTCTTTGAGAATATCAGGACACTATAAGTGTATGCTTGTTGTTTTCGCCTCCGGTCCAACTTACTTGAGAAGCTCCGGGTGCGCATGTGAGTATCGCATGCATGAAGACGTACGGAGCCTTTGTCGGAGAAGTATTCTCGTGCATTTTGAGTGTGCGATCCATTACCTAGGTCACACTATGGGCGGTAATGCTTATGCGATAGTAGACCTGACAGTGGACTCCCATCCACATTGTCCTTTTTTGATGCTATCGGCCGCTTCTCGCTTATCCTGAGCACCATCTTAGTAGATGCTTCTTGTTGATGAGAAGACTTGACGCCCAGAAGTTCCAGAGCTGTAGACCGAGATGAAGGATGTTGAATCTCCGTCTCGCCACATTACAGGTCTGTCCGAGGCGTGTAAGGATCCCCACTGCAAGGTATACAAGCTTATGAAGGAGTGCTTCCAGAGCTTCTGCGACTCCACCAAGAGCGACATTAATTGATACCCGTGTAGCGACATTGTACAGCGGGTAGGGGCGGGCGAGTTCTCGTCTTTATAGATGCGATGCGGCGGTATTGTGTTTCGAAGTCGACGCAGGAAGATGGTTCGAAGCAAAGAAGCCGAATAGACTGGGCATCCCAGCCACTTTGCAAACTCTCCGCCAACATTATCTTGTGGCGATCCATTCACGCCTTGTCGCTAAGTTTGACGGAATTGGCGATCGCGACCTGTTCTATTTCATCAATGTGCATTTTTAGCTGTGGCTGTGTTTGATAAGCAGGCATGGGTGCCATGTTGAAAAGCTCCGGCAGTAAGCGGTGCTCACTCTATTTTATCTGTGGGCCTAACAGGTTTGAGATGTTAATATATCGCGATTGATTGAGGATGGCGCGCTGGGGGTGTCATCAATCTATGGTCTGACTCGTAGCCTCCCGGAAACGTGTTTCAGGCAACCCTTCCGCAAAGCTTGGGGACCAGGGCAAGCGTGTCAGTCGCGACTTGGCAGTGGAAATGTTGATAGACAGAAGGTTATCCAAAAAATGTGTCCGCAAAGAGTCAAAGACACGGTGATAGATTGTTCTCCTATCTCGAGGATAGAGAAAAGTCTCTGGTTGGTGGAGCACGGGGTCAAGCTTGGCTGCCGAGCCTGCCATCTCAAAGATGTCGACCGGGTGACCCTGGCTTGATTGCTTTCGAGACTTCGTGCAGGAGTACGGAGTTATTCAATCCCACAACATGAACTGAGATCGAGAACTAAGTAACTGAATCGATCTGTCAGTGGTTTTTTGACTGTGGGTTCATGGGTGAAGATCAGATATTGCACAATCAAAGGATAAGACTTCATCATCGAATCTCATACATACACCACCGAGGCAACTGTCATTGCGTTGACGAGTCCATGCACTGGTATGGTCCACGATAAGCAAGTCCCTTCGAACGAATCAACATTGCTCTAATCAAGTATGACTCTCAATCATGCACCTACTGCCAAAGAATCGGCGAGTGAGAAGTGGGCATCGCCGCTAGCTCGCGGCCACTCAAACGGAACGAAGCCATCACCGAAACGTAAGAACCTAAAGCCTACCTCCCTATCGGTGTACACTTGGATGGGACCACGGTATAAAGAGTGAGGTTTGGCATCGGTAGCCTGCGCGGTGGTTTCTTGTATGTAGATCAGCAGGTGACGATTCAGACATACTGTTATAGGCGGAGATTGCTCCGTAACATCTGCAACGAGTTTGTTTCCAGGAAACTGACGAAAGACGAAGAGACTAGCGCTTCATCAGCACGTGCGATATTGGTAAGCAAGATCTATTGCCAGTATCTGCCTGGCGGCCTAAGCTCTTAGTTCCTGTCAAGGAAATCAAAATTGTCTTTTCCGAATATGGCGGTTGTTGAAGGGTTTGAGTTGAGTGAACGCTAGGCGATGATCTCGACCATTAGTTTGGTTGGCAACTCGACATGCACATGCAAGGAATCAGGCCGAATGTTCCGCTGACAGTAAAATCTAGTTCAAAGCCTTGCAGAAACCTGTAGATGTTGATCTGCACTCTGGCTTGGCTATGAGTTCGCAGAGTCAATGCATGCCTTTTGTGTCCGGCTTGCTCCTTGGTCAAAGTTGCCCGTTCTTGATCCGGTTTCACTAGGTAAGAGACTTTGAAAGATGCCTAAATCTTTATGCACCTGTAAGCGACAACGGACACATGCAGTGCAACAGGCGGAGCATCCATTCGAAGATGTTTACCCAAGATAAATGCGGCGTTGGAGGCCTTGTGATGTGCCTTACTATATTGATATTACGCCAAAACGATTCAAGGCCGACCAACGGATACCACATTTGTAAGCTTGTATTGAGCGTCGCCCAAATACTGTTTTGCAGGGGAACTGCCCGGGTGTCTCTGAGAGCGGTCTGAGTTTGTTGCGGCCGTGTTGTGACGTCTGAACTACGACGCAAGGAACTGTAGAGATACACTCGAGATCATAACCACAAAGGAGTTGTAGGAGACATATGCTTCCCGATCCGACTCCCGAGACATATCTAAGCACATTCAGCATGGTAGAAGCGCTGAGGAGGAATCGTGCATATCCGATCTGCAGGTGCACCAATGAGGCCAGGCGATAGGCAACATATTCGACGGGAGATCAAGTCGATGTGACCAAGCACAATATTTCGAGATTAGTAGACCTGTTGTGTAAGTCTGACCAGAAAAGTGGCAATCTTCGGCTGGCCTATATGTATTCGAGTAACAATTCAGACACAGGTAGTGAGGTGGTTGGAGTTGAATTTGACGAGGGAGGACAATGCAGCTTGGCAGCGATAAGTGGACTTGGATCGGCAGCGCGACAGATTAGGCCGTGAGAGGTTTCTGATCGTTTTGTCCGTGCTGCTGCAAGTGTTTGACCATAAGCCCACAAACTGTAGTCGCCTGGTTGCGATGCAAGGTGGATTTCATTGAGAATTCTCGAAGGTCTATGATTTGCGTGCATGTCTGATCTTCTGACTCTCGCTGCGGTCCGCAGGTGTGATACGTCCGTAGGACATCGGTACTATTTGCGCGTCTGCGCGGCAGCAAATCTCCCGCATCGATTTACAATGGGGCAAAAACTTCGGAATGGTTGTCGCCAGCTGCTTTCAACTCTTCAGATCGAGGCGACAGGTTTGGGTTACACGAGCACGGGAAGAATCACAACCCTTTGCTGATTTGCTGTGGTTCTGTTGTCAAGAAGTGTCAATTTGTGCCACTGTTTCGAGGAACATGCGTTCTTTCTTGGCAGGACTGGCTTGTGGATACTGAGTAAGGATGGATCTGATAACCACTTCTCTGGGTACCCGTAATTCCGGCAGGGTGGACCTGCATCCGTCATGAGCGAATTGAACAGATGAGCAAATCTCTTCTCCGCGAGGCAAGACAGAGCAATAATGACGAAGGACGGTGATAGCGCTGCAGGAACGACGCGGCCTCTTCAAGCTTCTCACCGAAAGAAAGGTCGTTGAAATAAAATTCCCGTTTGAACGTTGGGGCTTGACGTGGCGGACGGCGTGGCGGTACTGACAATGCAGGAACTTGAGAGTTCAACGCTGATTCGCGCATCGCTTCATGTGCCGGCGGCTCGGGAGTCTGGCAAGGAAAGCCAAACGATGATGCCAGATTCTCTGTTCCGCCAAGAGAGGCTTCTGTGGTGGACCCGCAGCGGGACTTTGAAACGTAGGCGCTTACGACGTGTCGCATGGAAGACCGATATCAAGCATAAAGAGTTTGCAACGGCTTTCGATGGATGGCAGATGCTTGTTGGAGTGAAGAGTTTGGGGAGATGGAGGACTGGGGTGTGGCATACTGTTGTTTCTTCATGCTCTCTTACCTTCCCTCACAATCAGCCCTCATGCATACGGAGTTGCAGGCCTGTGAGACAAGAAAAAGGTTGACTGGGATCTGCGACCTCATCAATCTCGTTCAAACCACGCCAATGTCGAACGGCCAATCAACCAAAGCACTGCGATTGACCTACGGATATCGAGAAAGAAGCCCGAGCTTTGGTTTGAAAGAATCAAGAGAGGGAGAGAGTTTGTCATCGGAAGTGGGTTGTTGTCCGTCCGAAGCCATATCAAATTGCCCTACTGCAGATGCACGGACAATCAACAGGCTTGTCACCCAACGGTCCTGCCTGGAAAGCTTCGCCAAGATGTCGACACAAGATGTTTCATTGCAAAGCCCTTTGGTCTCTCTTGCAGCTTATCGGCTGCTGCCCCAGGACACAACCGCGTCTATCTCGGCCGTTTTCCAGTACAGAGGTGACATGAAACGTCACCTACCTATGAGGGGTCGGCGTTCTAAGAGCACACACTGCGGCGTGGCGCATTGGACGCGCGCTGCGGTGCTCGACTCGTTTGACTGTGACCGCGGTTCCGATTGAGAAAAATCACTTGCAGCAAGACCCGAAAAAAAGACCTGTTGAAAGTAGACGGCGGACTGTCCCGCTGAGCCGTCTGGCGATCATTCTGCTAATGCCATCTCAACCCCTGCAGTGGCCTATGGTCAAATGCATCATTGATGGTCAGTGTATCAGTCTGTGTTGAACCATGCTCGCCGCACTGTGCAGAGTCCATGCCCCTTTGCCGTCCTATCACCGATAGATCAAAGCAAATCAAGATAAGCTGCTGCATTTCCCCATTGTTGCCGGCCTTTCCTGTTGACTCTGAGTTCTTGACTAACCCGACCAAGTTCCCGGACACCCAACACTCGGGCATATCCTTTCTTTACGCATCTACTCCGTTCTTACTTTACTGTATCCTTGATCCACGGCTTGTTGGCGGACCCACTTGCTGCATCTCTCCGCATCCCACATATTCTCTTCTCGGGTCCTTGCCTTCTATGATTTTTCTGTACTACATAACCGCTTGAATCCTTCCCTCTCTTTGCGGAGCTCTTCACAACACTTGTTTGAAGTACCCTCGACACTCGCTAAACACAACTCGACATCTATGCTTGACCTTTAGGAAGCTTACACCTACCTAACGTCGACTCGCCTTTGTGGCGCTGGATATTTGTTTCTTGCATTGCTTTGCTCCTTCTTAACGACCCTACGACTTTACAATGCGCGGCCAGTGGCTGCTATCGCTGGCGCTGAGCTCCTTGGGAGTTCAAGCTCTTCGCTATGACGAGAGATATGTCGATTGGAACCTGAACATGGCACAGGATGCCACGGATCCTTTGGACTACTTCACCGTATACGACAACCACACATATCATCCCAGTCCGGATAACTGGCGATTTCCCTTTTACAGTTTCTTCATGGACCGGTTCGTGAATGGAGACCCGAGCAACGATAATATGTGAGTAGGATAAATACACAGATGCTGGTAGCGTACCAGTCCATCTATGTTTGTTTGAATTCTTTTCGACAGGACTGACACCTTTGCTCAGAAACGGCACCGCGTGGGAGCATGACATCTACGGCACCCAACTCCGTCACGGTGGTGACACTGAGGGTGTTCGTGAATCCCTGGATTATCTTCAGGGAATGGGCGTTAGAGGTAACCGGAGGCGAGCACCACCTGCTAAGATAGCCAATCTGACGTTCTATCTAGGCATCTACCTTGCGGGAAGCATCTTCTACAACTTCCCTTGGATGTCAGACACATACAGTCCTTTGGTACGTTGCCGACACATATCTGGCCATAACCCGTAACTAATTATTACGTAGGACCATACTTACCTCGACGCGCATTTCGGTACCATCGCCCAGTGGAGAGAACTGATCAACGACATACACTCTCGTGGTATGTATGTCCTGCTCGACAACACCATGGCGACCATGAGCGATGTCATCGCCTTCGAAGGTTACTACAACAGCAGTGCACCTTGGTCCTTCAAGGAACACAAGGCAGTCTGGAAATCTGGGGAACGCTATCAAGATTGGGAGTTCAAAAACGAATGGCATGACGAGTGCCCATACGAATACCCTCGCTTCTGGGACCAAGGTGGTGCTCTCATTCAGGATGAGAATACCACCAAGATGATTGGCTGCATGGACAGTGAATTCGACCAGTACGGTGATGTCGGCGCTTTCGGACAGTACCCAGAATGGCAGAAGCAACTGTCCAAATTCAACGGTGTCCAAGATCGTCTTCGTGACTGGCGTCCGTCTGTTCAGACCAAGCTCCAACACTTTATGTGTATGATGCTTAAAGCGCTCGACTTCGATGGATTCCGTATCGACAAGGCCATGCAAGTCACCGTAGATGGCCAAGGCAACTTCTCTCATGCCATGCGCGAGTGTGCTGCGAGTATCGGAAAATACAACTTCTTCATCCCCGGCGAAATCGTCAACGGTAACGCCAACGGAGCTATCTATATCGGACGTGGAAAGGAACCAAGCATGCAGGTTGACAATTTGACCGAGGCTGCCACTACCAACTCGACCTATATTCGCGAGGACGGATATCAAGCTCTTGACGCTGGTGCTTTCCACTACACGATCTACCGTGGTCTCATGAGATTCTTGGGCCTTGACGGAAACCTACTTGCAGCCTCAGATGCGCCTGTGAACTTCATCGATGCCTGGCACGTCATGGTTCAGACAAATGACTTTGTCAACGCCAACAACGGCAAGTTCGACCCCCGCCACATGTACGGTGTATCCAATCAGGACGTTCTGCGATGGCCTGGCCTGATTAACGGTACACAACGTCAGGTTCTCGGATCGTTTGTGAACACCCTTGTGGTACCTGGTATCTCAATGGTATCATGGGGTGAAGAGCAATTGTTCTATGTTCTTGATAACACGGCTGCCAACTACATCTACGGCAGACAGTCCATGAGCTCCGCACAGGCCTGGCAGATGCATGGCTGCTACAAAGTTGGTGATGAGAACTTGAGCAACTTCCCGGTCAATAGCTCTCTTGTCGGATGCCAAGACGATGCCGTCTCTCTGGATCACCGCGACCCTACCCACCCTATGTACAATTACCTCAAGATGGGCCACGAGATGAGAAGAAGATACCCTGTGCTAAACGATGGCTTCGACGTTCGTCAATTGTCCAACCAGACATTCCATTACTACCTCAATGGCTCCTTCGGTGAACCAACGGAGACTGGTATCTGGAGTATCTACCGTGGAGAGTTGGAAGGTGCTCAGGATCTGTCAGATGCTGGTGGCTATGGAAATCAACCCGTTTGGCTGCTCATGAGTAACTACAATGGTTCCAGAAACTACACGTTCGATTGCAGCAGTACCAGTGGCCAAGCTATCATCTCACCTTACGACGCAGGTACCACCGTCAAGAACCTCTATTACCCCTTCGATGAGAGAACCCTTGAGCCCTCGAAACAGAAACTTCATCTGAACGGGTCTACCGAGTACAATGGTTGTCTCCCCTGGCTTAACATGACGATGTATGGCTTCGCAGCTTTTGTCCCTAAGGACGTTTGGGAAGCCCCTTCCCCCTCGCTTACAAAGATGATCCTGAACGACACTTTCATAGGCCACGACTCACGCATTATGGTCAGCGACGAGGACAAGGAGACTTTGACCCTAGAGCTCCGTTTCTCTGGAGAGATGGACTGCGACTCGGTTCGTCGCTCGATTAACATCACCTCCACAACTGGCGATGGATCAGTCGCTGTCATCGACACAGACAGTGTAGATTGCTTGACTACGGAGCTTTTGGACGAGCCCCTATTCTATGGAGCTAGACCATCCATCTGGAGATACCGTACAAACATCACTAACGTCGCTAATGGTATTCATACGATCAGTGTCAACAACGCCACCTCAGCCAGCCAGGATACCTTTACTGGATCTAAAGACAACTTGATGTTCCGTATTGGCCAGATCGACAACCCTATGGTCTTCCCATTCAAGGCAAACTACAGCTCGACACTGCTGTTTAGCAGCAATGGCAAGACTAAGCGTGCATCTGAGTCGTCTGGAACCGCAGAGGATGCTTTCTATGTCCAGCATAAGGCTCCTGGCGCCGATAAGTGGAGATACTCTCTTACATGGGGTGCTGAATGGTCTGACTGGATGGACTATCAGGGCGGCAACAGTACCTTGGACAAGCAAACTTGGGCCGGCACTAAGAGACAAAAGTGGTCAGGTGATCACGTCAAGGTCCAGTACTGGTCTAAGGCATCGGGTAGCAGTGATCATATCCAGGAAGGTGATGTCTTTGGATCTACTGAGCATGTCCGTCGCTTCCCTCACTTCTTCGTTCATGGATCCTTCAACGAGTATGGTTATGACTCTGGACTGGACAACAAGATGAAGCTCGTTGGCAACAGCACCTGGGAGTACGACTTCATGACTGAGTGGCCTTCTCAGTTCCAGCTCAACGTCTGGGGTATGACCGAGGACGGTGAGCCTGATGTTTCGGCAGCTTTCGGTGATATCGACAACGATACAGTGCTTGACCGCATCGGCCCCACCTCTCTGGAGATGTCAGTCGTCAACATTACCGACCACGGACCGGAATCACCGTTCCTTGCATGGCGCATTCACTTCAACGATGCATCATTCCGCTATGTTCTACTTCCTGTTGGTAACCGCTGGAGACAATTGGCCTTGTTCATCCTGTTGGCTGTGATCCCGCCAGTCACCGCTCTGCTTGGAATCTACTTCTACAAGAAGGCATTCTATGCTGTCAAGCACAACCTCATCGGCCTCTCAGACCCCAAGTCGCTGATTCCCATCGCTATCAGGAACAAGTTCAGCAAAGGAGAAGTACTGGACGAGAAGGCTGTGGCTGTTTCGTCCAGCTCCGAAAGCGTTGGTGCCGACGTCGTTATGGACAACGGCGGTCTCGTCACCGCTGGAGCAATGGTCAAGCGCAGAACAGTCCTTATTGGCACAATGGAGGTAAGTAACCCACACGTGCATCTCAACAGGCCGAGGCTGCTTGGTTGGAGCTGTCAAAAAGAACGATACCTTCCGGGATTAGAGGCACATCCATTGGAAGTATCTGATCCATGCGCTCTCACTGGACGTGCTTCTGTTTCGGAAAGTATATTGCTTTATGATGGCACACTTCGAACACTTCCGCCTCGCAGAGATGTACACACACAATCTATACAAGTCACACGCTAACTCAAAACTAGTATGACATTTCCGATTGGAACATCAAAATCAAGGTTTGTTTCATCCTGTCGACCTCTTGTATATGCACAGGCTAATTCTCATCAGATCGGTGGTCTCGGAGTCATGGCCCAGCTCATGGGCAAAAATCTTCAGCACCAGGATCTCATCTGGGTCGTTCCCTGTGTTGGTGGCATCGACTACCCTGTCGACACACCTGGAGAACCTGTCGATGTCACTATTCTCGGTAAAGTCTACGAAGTTCAAGTCCAGTACCACAAGCTTGAGAATATCACCTATATGTTGCTTGACGCTCCCGTCTTCAGAAAGCAGTCGGCCAAGGAACCCTATCCTGCCCGTATGGACGATCTCGACTCTGCCATCTACTACTCTGCCTGGAACCAATGTATCGCCGAGGCATGCCGCCGATTCCCCATCGACCTCTACCACATCAACGATTACCACGGTACCATTGCTCCTCTATATCTCCTACCCCAGACCATCCCTGTCTGTCTCTCACTCCATAATGCCGAGTTCCAAGGACTATGGCCGATGCGTAATGCAAAGGAGAGAGCTGAAGTATGCTCTGTCTACAACCTTTCCGAATCCGTGGTTGCAAAGTATGTTCAGTTCGGTGAAATCTTCAACCTGCTGCATGCTGGTGCTAGTTTGCTTCGTCTTCACCAAAAGGGCTTCGGTGCTGTTGGTGTCAGCAAGAAATATGGCAAACGCTCTTGGGCACGTTACCCCATTTTCTGGGGCTTGAACAGCATTGGTGCTTTGCCCAACCCTGACCCCTCGGATGTTGCAGAATGGGACAAGAAGCTGGCCGACCCTAACGATGCTGTTATTGACGAGGTCTACGAATCGTCCAGAGCTGGCCTCAGACGCCAAGCTCAAGAGTGGGCTGGTCTCGATGTTAAGCCAGACGCTGACTTGTTCGTTTTCGTCGGTCGCTGGAGTATGCAAAAGGGTATTGACCTTATTGCTGATGTCTTCCCTGCCATTCTCGAGAAGAACCCTAATGTTCAGCTTCTTTGCGTTGGGCCTTGTATCGATCTTTATGGCAAGTTCGCAGCTCTCAAGCTCGATGTCATGATGAAGAAGTACCCTGGCAGAGTCTATTCGAAGCCTGAGTTCACAGCTCTCCCACCCTTCATTTTCTCAGGAGCCGAGTTCGCCTTGATTCCCAGCAGAGATGAGCCTTTTGGTCTCGTTGCTGTTGAGTTCGGTCGCAAGGGTGCTCTTGGTGTCGGATCGCGTGTTGGAGGTCTCGGTCAAATGCCCGGTTGGTGGTATACCATCGAGTCGCAGACCACCAAGCATCAGATGCACCAGTTCAAGATGGCTATCGATGGCGCATTGAAGTCAAAATACGAGACTAGAGCACTTATGAGAGCCCGCTCTGCTAAGCAACGTTTCCCTGTTGCTCAGTGGAAGGAAGACTTAGAGATCCTGCAGTCCAAGTCCATCAAGATTCACGACAAGCGTATGGAGAAGAAGCAGCGCAACGGTGGTATGTCCGTCGCCACAACACCGTGGGGCAGTGGCTACAACACTCCTAACATGCCTGGCTGGATGACCCCTAGTGGTTGGACCACTCCTGGCGCCGGCACCCCCTGGGGCAGAGGCACACCCAATCCCAGTCGTCCTAACACCAGACCTTCCTCTCCTACAAGAGAAGGAAACACTGCAGAGTCTTCTCCTACCAACTCTCGCAACAACTCCCTGTCCCTTGGCACTCGTGCAGGTCCCGGCCACGTTCAAACTAGGGCTCGCAGCTTCTCCGGCTCTCGTCCCACACTTTCTCGCAGAAACTCTACTGAGCCGACCCAGGGTAGAAACCGTCTGTCAAGAATTGAGGACGAAGAGGTCAACATTACGACCGAAGAAGCACAGCATGCCAGGGAACAGGCACAAGAAGAGGCTCGCTCCGGCTACCCCTTTTTGAACCAGGATCCTTTCGGTGCCAACAGCCCCTATACTTTCTCCCCTGCCGGTACCCCTGGTATTGCGAGCCCCTCGGCCTCATCCCCCTTCTTGCCTTTCCCACCTTCCTTGGGCAGGTCAGCCAACGCAGAATCCACTCTGACTGTCGACAAGGTTATCGAACAGAAGGAAGACAAGACCCCCCAGGACCTGCTTCCATTCTTTACCGACTCTACTGGCCTGTATTATCGCACTTTCGAGCGTAAGCTTGAGGACCTAAGTGGAAAGACTTCTGAGTCTGCCTTGTGTATCGAGGACTACCTTGAGAAGTCTGAAAAGCAGTGGTTTAACCGTATGCACGATGTCAAGATGGCTAAGGAGACTCCCGCCGCCACTCGTGCGAATTCGCCTACCGGTGCATACAACACTACTAACATGGACCCCGAAAAGGAGACTTCTGACCAGTTTTTGCTCCCGCAAAACTACCAAGCTCCCACTGGTGTTCGTCGTCTGATGATGTACAAGGTCGGTGATTGGCCCATTTACTCGTTCTTCCTGGCACTTGGTCAAATCATCGCCGCAAACAGCTATCAAATCACCCTGCTTACTGGCGAAATCGGCGAAACTGCAAGCAAATTGTACGTTGTTGCCTGCATTTACCTCGGTGCTTCGCTGGTCTGGTGGTTTGTCTTCCGTCGTTTCGCTTTGATTTACACTATTGCACTTCCTTGGTTCTTCTATGGCTTCGCGTTCTTCCTGTTGGGTATGGCTCCTTATGCCGCAACTAACTCTGGTCGTGGCTGGGTCCAAAACGTCGCTACCGGCTTCTACTCCTTCGCCAGTGCTGCTGGATCATTCTTCTTTGCCCAAAACTTCGGTAGCACTGGATCCGCACCTGTCAAGACCTGGGGCTTCCGTGCTTGTATGATTCAAGGCACTCAACAGCTCTACATCGTTGGTCTTTGGTACTGGGGTGATAAGCTCTCCGCCCTTAGTGACTCTGGTAAGGGTGCATCCACTTTGGTGACCTATGGCTCGACTATGACAGCTATTGGTGTCCCGATTGCAGTATTCCTCTGGGCTATCGGCATACTTCTCTGGCTAGGTTTACCTGCTTTCTACCGTCAAGCACCCGGCGCTGTACCCTCCTTCTATACAGCTGTCATGAGACGCAAGATCATCGTCTGGTTCTTCGTTGCCGTCTTCGTCCAAAACTACTTCCTTGCTTCCATCTACGGTCGTAACTGGAAGTACTTGTGGAGCTCCAAGCACGCACCCGGCTGGTCAATTTTCCTTCTCATTGTTCTCTTCTTCGTCATCATCTGGGCCTTTGCACTCTGGTGGTTCTCTCACCTTAGCACCACCCATTCTTGGTTTATCCCTATCTTCGCTATTGGTCTCGGTGCACCTAGATGGTGCCAGATCCTGTGGAGTTGCAGCAACATTGGCATGTACTTGCCATGGGCTGGTAGCCCTGTGGCTTCGGCACTCTTAGGTCGTGGTCTTTGGCTCTGGCTGGGCGTTCTCGACTCTGTTCAGGGTATTGGCTTCGGTATGATTCTCTTGCAGACCTTGACTCGCTACCACATCACCTTTACTCTTGTGGCTGCCCAGGTCATCGGATCAGTAGCGACTATCCTCTCTCGCGCTACTGCCCCCGACGCCACTGGACCTGGAGACGTCTTCCCCGACTTCTCAGTCGACTGGAAGAGCGGACTCGCAAGCGCAGACTTCTGGGTCTGCTTACTCCTTCAACTCGGCATCTGTGTCGGTTTCTTCACCTTCTTCCGCAAAGAGCAGCTTTCCAAGCCTTGATCCTTGTTTTGCAACCATTGTACACTTCTCTCTTTTCACTTCGTCACGGCGGCAAAAGTCCAAAAGTACTTGGCTTGTTATCTGCATATCTTTGTAATCTGTATGTTTTTTGTGGAACTTACATATCTAAATTGATTTCTTTTGCTCCTTTTTCTGTCTTTTTTGTTTGGTCGTCGCTTGTCGTGGACTCCAAAACACACCATTACTATACCCTATAGATAGCATTCATTTTTTTCTCGCAAATTTTGACAAATATTCTGTTCATCACCCTGTGTGGATTCGTTGTCTCCTGTGTAGCATCCACATCAAAGTGACATAGCTTAACGTGAGATAAAAGAGGAGTTACACTACTCGTAGAACCCAGTGTTTATTCCAGCCTCCCAGGCTCAGACTGGTCATCGAACCAACTATCGAAAGGCAAGATGTCTGCGTTCGGGGATATCGATCCTGGTGCAATTTCTCATCGTCTCCGTACATTCACGTTGAACATCCTGGGCAATACAAAACTCTCTGTTCGTGGTCAGAGTCATGTCCCGTGAGAATGCGGCAAGCAGCCGCTCCGGGTGGACGAGCTCATCGATATCAAATAAACATCTGCAATGTTCAATGATCACGTCAAGCCGCTTCACAGGGCTGGAGCTCGGGAGTAGCGCAACTGCTGTGCAGTGATGAGATCAGAAAGGCGTAGGGATCAAAGCAAGAAAGAAGATGGCAGGGCGACATCGGATGCTTGAAGGTTATTTTGTGCAACGCATAAGCCCCAAAATCATGTGACGTTGGCGTTGTGCGGGCGAAACTGAAGTCATGGATGGAAAGAATCACCAGCGACGACAAAGTCAATACACACAGCACAATGAGTCTTTTCGCAACATCAAGGGCTTTGGCCTTCCGCCCCAGGGCAATTGCATCAATCCAGAGCCCGATCGCAGCATCATGGCGCCGCAACTACGCAACCGACCCCAAGCAGAGCGGAGGCGCTGGACCCAACATGCACCAGCAAGAGCACATCAGTGAGGAGGCAGCGAAGATGGCAAAGATCCAGGGAGGACAGGGACCGGACCTGGAGATGGGCACACCAGTGCAAGAGGTGCGTCACACAAGAGCTTTCAAGGAGAGATTGGACAGAGACTGATGGTGTGCAGCTGCTCGAGGAAGACAAGGAAGCACAAAAGAATGCACCCCAAGTGCTCAAGGACAGCATCAAGGCCGGCGCACAACACCCCAAGCCCTCGCAGACTCGCTCGTTCTCGACATCGGCTCGCAGCCGCCAGGAGGAATTGAGCACCTCCAACGAGAGCCCCTTCGACGAGGCCATTGTCGCAAACACAAACTTCGGTGCGTCTGAACTCGCTGTGCCTGCCACTCCCGTCACCACCACCCCCACTGGCCACAAGTTCGGCCTGCCCACTCTGCCCTTGCCCAGCAATGCACACAAGGACTACCGCTACGACCCCGTCGTGCGCCAGTTCACAAACCTGATGATGCAGCATGGCAAGCTCAGTGTCGCTCAGCGCAACATGTCCACCATCCTGACACATCTGCGCACGCAGTCTCCTCCAAACTACAATCCTAGTAGGCCTCTGCTGCCCGGTGCTCGTAAGTGCAACCTCCCACAAGCTCTCCTCATTGTGTTCTTCAGCTAACCATCATCTCCTTCTACAGCCCCACCATCCCACCTTCCTTTGAACCCTGTCCTTTACCTCACACTCGCTGTCGACAGCATCGCCCCGCTCTTGCGCATCCGCTCGCAACGTGGTGCCGCTGGTGGTGGTGTCGCTTTGCAAATTCCTGTACCATTGGGTCTCCGCCAACGCCGTCGCACTGCCTTCGAGTGGATCCTGGATGCTGCTTCCAAGCGCAAGTCGCGTGGCAGTGGACGTGACATGTTCGCTCTGCGCGTTGCCGAAGAGATTGTCGCCATCATTGAGGGCCGCAGCTCTGCTTGGGAGAAGCGTACCGGTATCCACAAGATTGCCACTACTGCCAGAAGTAACTTGACCTTTGGCAAGACTGGTTTAAGAAGGTAGACGATCGGTTTACAACCCGGACCTTACAAATGCGAAATGAAATTCGTCCTTCCTTTTTCTCACTGAATCACATACCACTGTACTTTACTTTTGGACCATACGGACCTGTACAATATCCTCATTTTTTTCCTTGTACATCTCTGAAGCATAGAATCCGTCTGCTGCCAATATGCATATGAATTCGAGTAGTTCTCATTCGATTCACTTGTAGCACGCTTTACCGTAGTTGGTCCGCACTCTGCAAGCAAAGTTTCCGACGCTTCGCAAAGCATCTTCGCATCTTGCTCGTCGCGTTCCTCGTTCCCACTCCACACCCCAGTGAACCGTTCACGACATGCAAACGCGAATCGGCAACACAACACACACGATTGCCATATGCCGAACTGATTCGAGGGCGGACGCAACGAACCGCGAATTGTTTCTAGAATAGCTGGTCGAAAAGACGGTACAAAGCCAAGGAGCTGATCTACCTTTTCCCTTTTGCCAGCACCAAACACAGAAAGCAGTAATTCTCTCCGAAAAGCGGAGCCCCAGACATCGCGTACCCCGCACGTCCTATCTGGGGATGAGAGTTTTTAGTCTTGTCGCAGTCAACAGCTCAAAGTCAGGTACACTGCGACTGCCGCCTTGACTCGGCGATGGAATGCGCGCGGGGCTACTATCTTGGTAGATACTAAGATCTGGAAATGTGATCCGAAGGTCAGTAACATACATAAGAAAGCGTAGGTCTTTGTCTTTGCGGAACAATCATCTTTCTTTTGCACCTCACAATCCATCCTTCCTTTCTTTTCCTTTCTATATCCTTATCCAGCAAACCACACCAAACATGGCCACCACATTCCCCAGCAATCCGGCCTTCAACAATGTCTTCTCACATCTGTCCAAGAATGCCGGCTTCGAAGATATCGCGGCGATGGCATTGGTAGGCGCTGCGAGCGCTGCATACATGTTCAAAGGCACATTATGGGACAAGCCGGATCCCTATCTCTACAAGTGGTTTGAGAGGCCTCAGGAGTTGATGGGTGGAAGGGCTGGTGCGCAGCAGACGAGGAATATCGCCGAGAAGTTGGAGGAGACCGTAAGTGACTACCCCTTCCGTGAATGCCCATGTACACGGACCTTTCCTGCATAAGTGTCCCGCACACTCGCGAGGTTGGATCTATGGCAGTCAAAAGGCACAAAGCTTTTGGTTTCCCTCTGGTGGGCCACAGAGAGAGCGTGTATGTGCTTCTCTCTTTGCACAGTGACCCAACTACCAAAAACATTGTATCTTTTGACCGCTTGGAAGTGGCCGCGCTTGCGAACCGGAGCTTGTTCTTGTCACGACTCTTCTACCCCTGAAACGACAGCTTGCTAATGTATTCTAGGGAGCCGACATGATAATCTTCTGGGGCAGCCAGAGCGGAACAGCACAGCGTATGGCGAACCGTCTGGCCAAAGAGTGTCATCAACGCTTTGGTGTCAAGGCTCTTTCCGTGGACGCCTCGGATTATGAGGCCTCGACCATCGCACAAATTCCTAGAGCCAAACTCGCTATTTTTATGGCCTCAACCTATGGCGAGGGCGAACCTCCTGATTCGTACCACGAACTTTGGTCCTGGCTCCATGCGACATCCGACAAGTCTCTAGCAGAGCTGAAGTACATGGCCTTCGGGCTCGGAAATTCGAATTACAAGCACTACAACGAAGTCATCAAGGTCGTCGTAGGTCGTCTCGATGCTCTTGGCGCACAACCGCTATTGCCCACTGGCATGGCTGATGATGCGCAAGGAGAGACTGAGGAGCACTATCTCGAATGGAAAGAGCAGGTGTTCAACACATTCAGCACACAACTTGGCTATACCGAAAGAGACCCGACATACGAGCCTTCCCTCAAGGTATTCGAAGATGAGTCGCTCGAGCCTATCGACCTGAATCATGGAGTACCAGCAGAAAAGACCTCGGACAGGAAGACCAACCATGGCATGTCTGCCGTATACTCGCTCCCAGTCAAGGGTGCGAGAGAGCTCTTCCAGGTCTCAGAGCATCGCAACTGCATCCACATGGAAATAGACTTCAGCGAACATCCTGAGATGAAGTACAAGACCGGTGATCATTTGGGCGTCTGGCCCATCAATCCAGATGTAGAGGTTAACCGGCTCCTTCGTGTTCTGGGACTGACTAGCAGGCGTGAGGTACCGATCACCATCCTCTCGCTGGAGGAGGATGTGAAGGTCAAGGTGCCCACGCCCACTACCCTCGATGCTTTGCTCAGTCACTACCTTGAGACATGCGCGCCTGTCTCCAGAGAGACTGTTGCCTCGCTTGTCCAATTTGCTCCAACTCAATCTGCTAAGGATCTTCTTACACGACTCAGTAGCAAAGACGCCTACGCAGACTTCCTCCACTCAAATTACGTCAACCTGGGGAGACTTCTTGAGCGCGCCGCTGGTGACGAAGGTGCCTGGAAAGACGTCCCTCTATCCTTCATCGTCGAGATCTTGCCTGTCATGCAGCCCAGATACTATTCCATTTCTTCATCATCTGTGGTTCAGCCTAGATCAGCGGCTATCACTGCAGTTGTCTCAGACACAGTCTTCCCCGGCACTAATGAGCGTATTCCCGGTCTCTCTACCAACTACATGCTGGCCCTTAAGGAGTCATTGGAGGACAAGACTAAGCCTCACCCTCATGGTCTTACCTATCCTCTAGAAGGTCCTCAAGAAACGCTTGCCGGAGGTAGATTGCACGCACATGTTCGCAAGTCCACATTCAAGCTTCCTGCTCTGGCATCACATCCTATCATCATGGTCGCTGCCGGCACCGGAATTGCTCCTTTCCGCGCTTTCCTCCAAGAGCGCGCTCGCATGCAGTCTATAGGTCGTGAAGTCGGTCCCACGATGCTCTTCTTCGGCTGCCGCAACGAGTCTCAAGATTACCTCTATGCTTCCGAGCTTGCAGATCTAAAGGCTCAATTTGGTGACCTTTTCACACTAGTCACTGCCTTCTCTAGGCCTGATGTTGGTGAGAAGAAGTATGTACAGAACCGTATTGTTGAGCATGCGGATGATGTTTGCAGGTTGTTGACTGATGGTAATGCCAACTTCTATATCTGTGGCTCGGCGTCTATGGCTAGAGATGTATCTAATGAACTCGGAAGGGAATTGTGTAAGAGACAGAGTTGGAGCGAGGATCAGCTTAAGGAGTTTGCTGATAAGCAGAAGAGGTTCAAGAGATGGCAGCAGGACGTTTGGGGCTAGAGGAGTTAGGAGCCTTTACCTATTGTTTTTGATAGACCTTTATCATGTGCTACGAATTCTAGACAATTATGCATATTTGAATCCAAGTGTCGTCCGGCATTGATAGAACATCTCTGAAGTCTGTAGCTCTACATCTTCTGTACAAATCGTCCTTGCCAAAAAGGGCAATTTTTAATCCGGGCCTTCTTTCTACAAAGCAATCGGTGCCGCGGGGTCGCTCTCAGCCGCAACTCACCCCGCCCCCCACCTGCCTCCCCGGAGAACTTCTCTCGATACGTGCAACCTGCGACATTGAAACAATGCGACCAGGAAGAGGTTGCAAAAGCTGTCGGAAAAAACACGCCAAATGCATCACTGAAGATGGCGCTTCTGCCTGTGTTCGTTGCATCGATTCAGGACACGTCTGCGACTTTGAGCCTAGGATACGTTTCAAGGAGGTCAAGCATGTTGATGCTGCATCCAAAGGTCCGGGTGTTAGAGTGGAGTTGAGCTTTGAGGAAGATCAGGTTTGGGTGTCTACGAATCAACCTTGTGAGTTTTAATCACAGATTTGATCTTCAACGAATTGAGCTGAACGTGGGATAGGCAAATTTATCATCGAGGATGTCGTTAATGGGACTGAATGGGACACAACTGAGTTGGCTGGAGATAGCACTATAGCTGTCAACGAGGGCACCAGTAGAACTGCTCTCACCACTATACTGGAAGATCACGATGAAGATATTGCAAATGATACCCTGCAAGCTAGAACGACATCTGAACAACAGCCATACGGAGACGAGCTAAGGGTCAACCCAGATCATGCATACATCCAACTTCCGGAACCCGACTCGCATCATTCTGACACGATAGACGTCCCCCAATCACCCTCGACTTTCTTGTGGAACCCTCGGAAAGATACTGGGATAGCTGCTACAACGCTCAGCCCATTTACCCCCGCTCTAAGTGACTTCCGGGGAGATGCGATACTTTCACCATCTGACATCGCAATTAATCAGACACCAAGAACGAACCTAGCCTCCAAGAGAGAGGCCTTCTTACTACACAAATACACGAACCTCCTTGCACCATGGGCGGACATCTTCGACTCAAGGCAACACTGCAAGAGACTAGTACCACGACTATGCCTCCATATACCCATGATGAGGTATGCCGTCTTAGCACTATCAGCTCGGCACCAGGCAATTGTGACAAAGGGTACCGAGCTAGAGGCTAGCTACTACCATGGCAAATCCCTCGAGTTGGTTATCGATGCTCTGTCGGCTCCGGAAGAAACCTACGACGAGACTCATCTCGTAACAGTGGCGATTTTGCGACATTACGAGGAGCTTGGAAACGACGATGACCATAGGACCCATTTGCTGGGTACAGTTCGATTGCTCAGGACTGTGTCGAAGTTCTCATTATCAGGCGGACTTGGAGAAACGGCTTCGTGGTGGATATTGCGGCAAGACATATACGTCGCACTCGTTCACAAACAACCCCTCAGCGTTGATCTCTCAACATATGACCAGGCGTCTGCATTTGACCTGGAAGACGACGGGTCATATTCCAATATGGTGGTGTTGTTGGTCGCGAGAATACTACAGCTGCTACATTCACCATCGCACTCCACGGATATCTCGGCATGGGAGACACTAGAAACCGAGACTGATGCATGGTGGAATGCAAAACCGGATACATTCCAACCAATTTTCCACGAGGAGCCCGATTTGAGTCAGAATCGCGCCTTTCCCACCATGTGCATGGTCTCATCCGCACCAAGTACGTATTTCTCCTGATACATTGATCTCAGAGAACCGTACTCATCTTTGAAACAGTGGCCGGACTGGCATACTATCACGTAGCCAAAGTCCTAATAAGCATGCACAAACCCCTAAGTCCCAAATTATCTGGCTTCCACGCAGCAAAAACCAGACAAGAAGCCGAGGTAGGCTCAATCACACCTTGTGTCACAAAAGCGAACACTGACATGGATGCCATCCTCAGAAAAACGTAATTCACCATCTTTCACAAGCAATCGGATTATCAGCGTCAAATGGCGAGCTCGAAAACGCAACATTCGAGACCCATCATTTATTGTACATGTGTGGATATTGTCTCAAACATCCCGCTCAACGGGAAGCTGCGATAAACTTCTTGACATGGTCGGAAGATGTCACGGGGTGGAGGACGTCGAATACTGTCAACATGCTCAAGGAGCAATGGAAGCATTTGGATGCTGCGGAGTAGTGACGATTTCTGTACTCCTTGTGTTAGACGTCATCTGTAGTCAATGTGTATACCACACCTGGACGCCTCCCTGCCCTGGTAAAGTCTTCTAGGGACGAACTTATGCTTGTTAGCTTGTACGTTACGTGCTCTATTTGTTAAGCACCTTTATCTTACTTCCTATTCTATAATCTTCCCTACTTCCCTCTCGATGTCACTGTTTTCTGTTTTCTATTTTTTTGCTATGTTTACCTACCTTTCGAAAACGCATTATGCCTTACCGCACATGGCGTTGCTTATATAATGTCATCCCTCCCCGTGTGCTAAACTCTGTCACGCGCACCCTATAGAAATGCACAATGTTTTAAAGATTAGTGTAGCCCTCCACTAAGAGTGTGATACTTAGCGCCTCTCTGCGGACGACTATACCGATCTAAAAAACATTGTGCATTTTGACAGGCTAGACGGCTCTAGACGTGGCCGCAGGAGATGGCTAGAAGTGAACAGAATTTAGCACACGGGGAGGTCTCGACGGGAATCTAGTAGTCGTCGATAGAAACTGAAATTGAATCAACAAAATGTGATCCAAGTTCTCACAATCAAGATTGCAAGGCGGGTAAGACAAAAAAGGGAGAATTGACATTTCTGCATTATTTATGTTCATTAAATTCTTTTCGACTGCCAGGAAAAAGCGATCAAAAGTCGAAAGATCTCAGACCTTCTCCGCCACAACTTCCCTAGCCCTCCTTCTAATCTTGACAGGTAGCGCCGACAAATGAAGATTGTTCCACTCATGCCTCTCGGGTTCGAATGCCGGATCCGCCAATTCGAATTCATATCTGTGCAACATGCTAGCCAATACGACAGTTTGCTCGAGGTAGGAGATATTGCGGCCGATGCATCCTCTGGCGCCGGCGGAAAAGGCTACGAAATAAGGACCGAGTTCTTTTCCTGCGTCGCCCAACCAGCGCTCGGGGAGATACTTCTCGGGTTCGGGGAAGATGGCGGGGTCGCGGTGCGCTACAAAGGCCGAGACGGAGACGGTGGTGTTGCCGGGGACGAATTCGCCGCAGATGACACTTCCTTCTGGTGGTGTGGATCTGGTGAGACCGTGCGAAGTGGGTGGGAAAATGCGCAGAGATTCATCCAAGCAAGCGCGGAGATATGGCAGATACTTGACCTTTTCGTACGGCGCGATGACCTCTTCTTCATCGAGAACATCATCGATTTCTTCTGTGAGCTTTTGGAGGCAGGCGGGATGTTTGAGGAGCCAGTACATGACATTTGTCATTGCGATTGCGGTGGTGGTTGATCCGGCGTTCATCATGATGGATACTTCGGCGGCGATTTCGCCAAATTCGAGGTTGTTGGCTACGCCGTTCTTGTCGTGCATCATTGCTTCGAAGAAGTCGTCGAGCTTTTCACCAGCTTGGTAGCGCTTTAGGCGTTCGGTAGTGAGGTTGAGGACAATACCATCCCAGCCTTCATTCAGTTTCCAGAGGTGGTTATAATGGGGAAGCCATTTGCTGAGCTTGACGAGGGACTTGTAGTAATCATAGCAGTAGCCGATTACAGAGTTGGCTTGGGAGTTTGCGTATAAGCATTCTCGGTAATTGGATTCGAAGCTGGAACCATCCCAGCGGAGAGATTTTGTGCGGTCGCTGCCTTGATCGAGGAAGCCGAGACGGTGGCTTATGCCAATATCGGCGATGGCATCGAGAGTGAAGTAGTTGAGCCAGGGCTTGTAGTCGACGATTTCTTCATGGCCGTAGTCGCTGCAACGTTTGTCCATTTGGTTGATGAGGCGAATAGTCTTGTCGGCGACTTTGAACTCCCACTCCTCGAGGTTCTTCAAGGCGTAGGCTGAGGAGAGGACTTTGCGTTTGCGTTGATGCTCTTTCTTGTCGATAACATCAGCCAGGTGGTAGTGAGTACCGGCAGTGACAGCGTATTGTTCATCCTTGGTACACTTGGTGTTGTGGCCATAGATGTCCTTGATGGCTCTGGTGTCGCCGTAAGATAGAGAATTGGGGCCAGTTCTGATGACAGGCATGCCAGAGGAGTGCAGTTCGAACAGCTTTTTCGATCGGAAGCCTTTCTCCGATAGAAGCATGTAGGGAGCGTTCGTGATTCCAGAGAGGAAATGCATGTTAGGATATCTCCTTAACCCTTTGGGGTCTTTGAAGTAGTCGAAGGTCCATTTTGCTGCGATGAAGAAGAGACCCGCGAAGAGTGCAGACACACCAAAGAGTAGTCCGTACATCTTGAAGAGGTAGGTTACGAAGGAGCTAGGCGATGATTGTTTGGATACTTTTGAGAGGAGAGAAGGCAGAGTGGCTTCATATATACTTACCTCTTCCTCAAGGTCTCAGAGCTACAAGTGCTCCGACCGGATATGCTTCCTCCCATCGTAGTAACTTCGAGCGGGAGGTTCGAACAATCTCAGCCTACGCCGAGCACTCACAGAGGTTAGTCCGTCATCTGCCCCACCATTTTTATCTCCACCCTGGGGATCATAAGGGCGGGGGATGTTGTTTCCAACCCCAGATTGGACTTGTTGGAGCGAGGGGTGATGAACCTGACGGTTGAACGTTGGCTTGCCGAAACTTGCTCCTTTGCTTGAAGACGGCAATCTCGTCCGACCGCTACTTCCAGCGCTCGAGCAATTCTTTCCGAATGCTATGTACGCAAGAGTCGGGGTCGTCCTTTCCTTATTCGGCAGTGGCACCGTCCTCACGCTTTCGCGGTCAATCGCTTTATGATTGCTCAATTCGGCCAGAGTCGACGCGCTGTTGTCAATCCCTCGACACGTCGCAGGATCGCGCGAGTCGTTTCGTCGGAAGTCATCAAGGACGCGTTAGTTGTCACTCTGCGTGCGATCTCCTCTCAGCGCTCTGGTAGGGGCATTATGCCGCAGAACGACTGTGGATGGGCGCAGGTCGCAAGGTGAATGAATGGAGGAACTTAGACCGCCTCGAAATGTAGGAATTCTCGGCTACATGTCGGGTACCGGATGCTCTGCAAAGCACTTCCTTGCATGGTCTTTCAACATGTCTTTAACGGAATCCGGTTATGAGTGAATCAAAGTTATGAGTAAATCATGTAAAACTGAACGGCAGCTACGAACATTCTCACTTGAAATTGGGTGATACGATACAAGGTGCTGGGTATGTCGGCTGCGGGAGCAAAACAACACAACATATCAGGTCGTTCAAGCCGACTGAACATTCCGGGATGAAGCTCGTGAATGATCCCTTTGGCGACATGACTCTACACTTGATAGATATATAGTTTGTAGGAGCCAGCTGCTATCCATGTGATGCTTCGAAGAAAGAGTTGATGTAAGCAATTTCAGGTAGGTAAAAATATGTCGACAGGGTCTCCCTGCTACCATGGATGACGGTGATTGCAAAACTCAACGCTGAACCGCTGTGCTGCAGCAGGCGTAGAAATACAGAGCTCGCGCACAACAACATCTCTCCAGTGGAGGTTGTTGAAAGTAACTCGAGTTCGACGAAAATTCCATTACAGGCAGCCATGTCTAAGTTGAAACCACTCCCATGTTGCAAAACAGCCTCTAGCTTTGGTTACAAAGACCAGGAATCAACGAAGCGCCACGTCCAACCAAGCCATCAAAGTATGCCAGAACATTATCTAAAGGCACCATGTCAACTTCATGACCAAGAGCAGGGCTCGAGCTCTTCAATACTTGTCCACTCCACAGAATTCGAACAAACCACTCATTATGCTTGGAGTAGAGTTCAAAAATGACTTCTGAGCCCATTCCAGGCCAGACCATCTCTTGGATCTGTAGCAACGCGAGCAAACGAGAAATACTGCCATCATGAGCAACATCATGTCTGTAAATAACAGAACTGTTCCCGTGCTGTGCTGTGCGAAGGTGATCTGCCAATTCTGCGACCCAGATGCCATAACTACGACGAGCATACTCTAGAGTCTGAGGCCCAGCCGTGCGGTACAGATAGTTGTACTCGTACTCGCCTAGACGGAAGACTTCGTTGGCTTGAGCGGGAGTCACACATTTGCCAGTGGTAGCATTGCAGGGTAGAGGCTTGGAGTGGCACAGACGTGCAGAGAGATTATCGAAGTAGTGGTCCCATGATTGATGCCAGTCTTTAGCACTAGACGACACGCCAGAGATGGCATCTAGAGCATTGGCAAGACCAGATGAAGCGGTAAGATGCTTGGTCCAGTTTGCGTTGATGCTGCCTACGCCATATGACGAGTACAAGGAGGAAGCTGACGAGCATGTATAGCCCGGCTCTAGACTGTCGATGGAGTCGGGTTGGATTAAGAGTGGGACGCTCTTTCCGTCAAGCGATGGAAACATGCCCGGGATGAGATTACTTGCCACCTGAGAAGTGATGACATTGTTCGTTACGCGAAACTGCATTTTCTTGGCGTCATAGGCAGCAGGTAGGAAACCAAGCAATGAGTGATATACACCAAAGACGTCCCTGCCGTGCTGGTGACTATCATCCAGACCTCCCAAGGTCAATTGCGGAAACTGGCATGTGCCGTTGAAGCCCTCCGGAGCCAGCGGATTTGAGGCGGACGTGAAGACGCTCCAGTATGTGGATGCTGAGGAATTGGCATTGGCTCCCGTGAAGGGAGCAGCGTGGTAGTATAGACCCTCGTCTGAGCACTCCCATGCATATGATTCTCGAGGGAAAGTGTTTGCTGCATACGGAGTCCGCTTGTGATGGCGGTGGATAATGTGGACGTATTCGAGTTTGTAGCTCGAGTTGACCTTGGGGTACTCCGAGGCGCGGACATGAGGCATGTTGCACCAGTTGTAGGTGGCTTACACGAGTGAGCAAGGCCCTCTTGCAATTTGGGGGTTGACTTACAGTATGGCAGTCCAGCGGGCGTCATGGACGAGTTGAAGACAAAATCCCATACATCAGTGCCGTTGATGACGGAATTGAGGTCGGATACCTTGGTAGATGGTGGTGCATGCCATGACAAGTCTAGGGGGGTGTTTGAAGGATGTGACACGACGGACGAAGCGAAGGAGAAGATGATGGGGATCGAATAGGAATAATGCATGATGAAGCAGGTGGTTGGAGCCAACAAGGCGATTGGAAGGAGGAGCAAGGTGAGTTGAGGCATGGATGGCAACTCGATGACCTACCTTTTATAACAGAGATCAGAATCGTATTGTAGGCAGGGTATGATTGAGCAGAAAGTGGAGTTTGAAGATGAAGTCAAGCAGCGTGCAAGACTCTCGAGACACGATTGGCTTGAAGCAGCGGGAAAGAGCGGCCGACACTGATGGCTGCTAAGCATCCATGAAGACTTAATCCTCGGCAGGTGCAACCTCCATATCAGTCTTGAAGCTCTTGCATGTATTCACAAGATGCAGATTTTCAAGGTAGCATGAAGACGATTGATCGAATGCGGTGGTGGTGCAGGAAGGTGGAGAATCTCGACGCCTCATCAAAGTTCCCTCGGCGACTGTCCACAGCAGCAGCCAAGACACTGAAGGAGCACCATGGCGGTCGCTAAACAACATGTCAACACGACCATGCCGAATAACTCGTGCCGCACATCGAACAACTCCTACTAACTCTTTGTCTTCGTAACTCTCGTCTATACACATCAACCTGGGCAGGAAACTCGTCGCAGTCCAAACACTTCAGATCAACCATCTTGACATTCGACAAGGTCTGTGCGTCTGTTTAAGTACCTCCGGATTGTGTTATCGTACCCACCTCGTATGGCCTAAACGATGCCTTTTCGCATACCGAAGCGCAAAGACAAAGGCGCAGGATACACTGCCCTTGATGGAAGATGGGTCGATGGCGACAAGGAGCGACTCTCCGACGACGATGACGCCTCAGAATCCGGCAATGCGACTCCCATGTTGCGACGAGCCTCTGGTGCCCGCGAAGCCACTTCGTACCCACTACCGCGCCGTCGCTTCACACGATACTTTACCTTGATCATTGTCTTCATACTGCTCGGACTTGGTCTCACACTGGCTCGATTGAGCGCTCTATCCGAAGCTTCATTACGATCCGGCCTCTCAAAACCTCCTCCACCACCACCCACCTGGGAGAGCTTCCCCTTCCTCAAGCGCTACCATGGTGGCATCCGAACACTAGTTTCTCGCGCCGAGAACAAGCCTGAATTTCCTGATCCCGAGAACAACACCCTCGAATCCACTGTTCAGAAAGACCAAGAGAAGCAAACCGCTCCATCGGAAGACAAGGGTTTCCAGAAGAGAGATGTACCACAAGGTCAGACATTCAATCCTGTAAAGCAGGACGGTATCATCGAGTGCTTCCTAAACGAGGAGAAGAAGAGCAACGTTCCACAACTTTTGGCATATTCAGGCGTACCGAAGGGCTTCCCTGACCCTGTTATGGGCTCATACGACATCTTCGGACTCAACGGCGACGTATGTTTCGATCGTTTCGGCAGACTTGGTCCCTATGGTTTGGGCTACAGCAAGAGATGGGGCGGTAGCGGTGCTGGTATGGACGGTGAGCGCGAAGGTGCTGACCAGGTCTGGGGCGGCAAGACCGAGATTGACTATCGCGAAGTCAATTGGGCCCAAGCTCAACAGAAGTGCGCTCAGAAGAATAAGAATCGTTTCAAGCCTCTACCCAAGGCTCGCAACCACTTCTTCACCGACATGCCGGTCGGAGGTCCCGAGGACAAGCCTAAGAGGGAGGAGAAGCAAGAGAAGAAGCTGCTAGCCAGACAGGCTGTGGTTATCAGATCCTGGCAAGACTTCCAGTATGACGATGAAGACATGTTCTATCTGCGCGCTTTGGTCAACGAACTATCCTTGCAGTCTGGCGGCGAATACACTGTCCACTTCTTGGTTCATGTCAAGGATAACGATCTGCCCATCTGGAGCGATGACTTTACCTACCAGCGCGTCTTGAATGACTCGCTACCTCTGGAGTTCAGGGGTATGGGTACACTTTGGTCAGAGAGACAGATGAGCCTGATCTACGGAGGCATTGCAGAAACAAACTACCGCGGCCTGCCCATCCACGGCGCATACAGATCAACGAACATGCCCCTATCCTACTTCGCACACATGCACCCCGAGTACGACTTCTTCTGGCACTGGGAAATGGACATTCGCTACACCGGCCACTTCTACCACCTTTTCGACAAGGTCGGCAAATGGGCTGACCAACAACCGCGAAAGGGCCTGTGGGAGCGCAACGGCAGATTCTACATCCCTTCCGAGCACGGTTCCTGGGATGATTTCAAGCACATGGTTCGTGTACAGTCCGAACACGGCACAGCCCACAAATCAGGCATGTACGAGAAAATCTCAGGTAATGACAACACACAAGTCCGCTCTCAACCACCCATCTGGGGTCCACAACCCCCAACTGGCGAAGGCGACAGGACCGAAACTGAAAACGACCCTCAACCACCTACCACACCAGACAAAGACAACTACTCCTGGGGCGTGGGTGAACAAGCCGACTTCATAACCTTCAACCCTCTCTTCGATCCTCACGCCACTAATTGGATCCTCGCGGAGGATGTCACTGGCTACAACACCTCTGCTGGTTTCCCTCCTCGACGTACTGCCATTATCACTGCTTCCCGCCTCTCTCATCGTCTACTAGAAACCATGCACAGGGAAACCGCCCTGATGCGCCACTCCATGTTTTCAGAAATGTGGCCCGGCTCCTGCGCCCTCCACCACGGACTAAAAGCCGTCTACGCACCCCATCCCGTCTACATCGATCGCCGCTGGCCTACCTCCTATCTCGCCGCCGTCTTCAATAATGGCCTCCACGGTGCCTCAGGCGGCGCGAGAACTAGCGTCTTCAGTGATGAACGCCAGCACAATTTCCTAGGCACGAGTTGGTATTATCATGCTGGCTTCCCAGGCAATCTTTGGAAGAGGTGGTTGGGGTATAAAGTTGATGGGGATGGAGGTGAGATGGAGGAGGTGGAAGGGGAGGGAAGGATGTGTTTACCTGGTATGCTTTTGCATCCGGTCAAACATGTTGATTTGATATATGAGCATAGGGAGGGTGAGTGAGATGATGCGATGGTACCGTAAAGCCTCAAACAGACGAGGAGGCTACTTTGCACAAAACTGCTGGGCCATGGGTAAATATTGTAATCCATGGAAAATGATTGATGCGCCAATTGCTTGCGAGTACGAAGATGAATGAGATCGAAGTTCAGAACAAACCACAAGCGCTATGCATTTTCCTTTGACCTGCAGTAAATATGCCTTTTCCTTTCTTTCGAGTATCCTAGCTCAAACTCACATATGCCCCGGCAATCTCAAATCATCCTCTTCCACATGGAAAGCATCTCTGTCTCCTCCGAAATCACTTCCCACGCCATCGTCATCTTCATCATCACTATCCTCATCGTCCTCGTCATCTTCACTCTCCTCTTCATCTTCATCTTCTCCATCCCCGTCTTCTTCCTCTTCCTCATCCGATTCTGATACATCGCCAAAGAAGACCCCGGCGTTGCCTTCACCCCAAAAACTACTTTCTCTGGACTCTGCAGTTTGCGGTCGTCGTTGTTCGTCTTTTGGTGTAGAAGAGGTATCGTCAAGTGTATGTCCAGAAGCAGCAGCACTGCCACTGACATCCAGTCCTTCCAGATAATATCTCATAGGCGATAAACTCCTGCTAAACCTCTGCAAGATATCGTACGGTAAGTTTCTAAACGCATCTCCAGCGGAAAGCGCACGTTCGGTATTCCGCAGGGATTCTTCATATTCGGCTTGGAGGAAATAACTTCGGCCGGTGGGGGAGTGGGGTGCGAATGTGGCGTGCTGTTGCACGGGGAGATGTTGTTGGGTAGGGATGGGGATTTGGGCTGGTGAGGAGGGGCGGCCGTATGCGCTATCTGCTCTTTCGTCGTCGCCGGTGACCACAGCTGGTAGTGCGTTTACACCTGCGAATTCATGGCGGCGGACGATTGGCCTGGCGCCGGGGGTTTCGGACCCGAGAGGTGCGGTTTGAGATGTATTGTAGCCGTCGCAATGGGGGCATTTCAGACCCAGCCAGTGGAAATTGGACCAGCCTCTTCCTCCACAGTCATTACAGCCGACAAAGACTTTTCGCGGTATGCGTCGATGAGTGGGATTTACTTTTGCAGCAGCCGAGTCTTCGAATTCGTCTTCGGGCATGGGTTGTAGACGTATTTCATCGTCGAGTTTGCGCCATTGTAGTTCCATGTTTACGGCGGATTTATTGCAGACTGGACAACGGTAGGTTACGTGCATCAGGTCTTTGTAGCAGGAGCCATGCATATAGTGACCGCATGCTAGACTCACTACCGGTAGGGATGAGGAAAAGAGGTAGTCCAGACATAAAGGACAATCGCAATCTGTTGCTCGTTCCACGCATGGATGTGTGCTGCTGGTGGATATTGATATGCAGACATTACAGCGTTTGCAGTGTACGTAGTCTTTGCCCAAGCCCTCGCCCCGACGACAGATACCGCAGTCGTCGCAGTGGTAGATGCTTTTTGTGCTGTCGTTGTCCCAGAGCTTGCATTTTGAACAGTAGTAATAGGCAGAATCTACACCGCAGTTTGTGCATGTGGGACCGGCAGGTTGTGGTGTTTTGCAGAGCATACATAGCATGTTGCGTGTCATTTTACGGTTGAGTCCATGAGGAAATGGTAGATGTGGTGAAGCGTCGTGGCAGTGTCGACATGGGTGCCATTGGTTGCAGTCGAAACATTGCACCTTGACATTTCTGCTGTAATGTGCGCAGCCGAGCCCAGTCCCTTCGTCATTGATGTGATCGGAACAGTAGCTGGGCTCGAGGTCTTGTGGTGTAATGTTGTAGGGGTTGCCATTGGATCGGACAGGGTGACAAAGCGGGCCTTGGGCAAATAGATCTGGCATGTCGTGGTCGGGGTGGTTCATGGTGATGTAGTCCTTGGTCATGAGCAGGTGCATTGCTCGTGCCTTCTCTTCAGTCGAGGCAGCCAGATTCCGGATCTCGTGCATCTTCAGTCGTAGTGAGCGCATGCCGTCGTCCTCGGGTAGCGATGTGCCGGGCGTCGGCGATGTTGCTCTTCTGTCGACATCCAGGCCTAGGAATTGACTTGTGTTCATGTTGACGGCCATGTTGAGAGTAGTCCTCCTCTTGCTCTTGTTCTTGTCCTTGTGTGTATATGTACGTCTCGAGTCACTCCGTGTTTGAGGCAGGCTAGGATGGTTTCAGCCCTGAATCCGCGAGCGTTGGGCTGAGTAAAGCCAAAGTCCCAAGGTGATGTGAAGGAGCCTTCCTCTGTTTTTGATGCTGTATATGTATTTGTATAATTTTCTCCCCTCTATAAAGCATCAGAAATCTGTATGTCACACGACAGGGAAAGAGCAGGCACCGAGGCTATGGAAAGACTTTCAGGTCGGGCGGCCATTGGTTGCTGTCATACGATTTCCCGCGCCATTCCATCATCATTCCCACGTGAAAGCTTGCATGTGACGCGCCAAGACTTCAAAGCACTGCATGATAAAACACCTCCTGAACTCCCTGCCCTCCTTGCACTTGGTGACTTCGCCTCAATTGCCCGTATACGCACGTATTTCACATGCTTAGCATCAACGCTTTGACAGCTGCCCTCGATCTTTGTCAGGGCAGCCGAGTCTGTAGCCTTCTTGCATCGCAAGACTTACTTCTTTGGACGTGAAACTTAATCTCGCGATCTTCGTAACCTGGATGCCATCATGCCACGAGCATCAATTAGGTACTGTCAAACTGGCGTCCACCGCTCCTTCCTACCTTTCAACGCTTGCTCTCGCAACGACGTCTTCCCGAGCATTCCTGCCAGCAGTCACACCATAATATCTACCCACCGTCCTTCAAGTCACTCCAATGGCTGCTGTCAGGATGCCATTATCCAACAACTCACGCATGCTTATTGCTACCATCTAGAGAAACAAGCACGTACGGCCACAGTCAGCTGAAAACTGGGCATCCCGTCCGCTCTGCCATACATAAGCAGTTGAACGGCAGATTAGTACTACGGTGGGTGAC
>JGI24891J29808_1000362_pt1 | contig 32332 bp, 21 predicted proteins | sample FreactcultuFSWF8_FD_29808 | JGI IMG/M metagenome (IMG submission 29808) | reverse complement strand
CCGCGACCTCCTCGGATCTAGACTGACACGGCGTTGAGTAACAACGAATGACTGCGCACGTGTTAAGACCTCGGGTGTGATACCACTACACCACCACGGCTTTTCTGCTTGTTAAAGAGAGACCAGAAAAAAATGGAATATAAAGGTTGCTTAGGGATAGGGGGGAGCATGGTGGAGATGGAGCGAGTGAGGCGGATTGAGGTGGATTGAGGTGGATTGAGGTGGATTGAGGTGGATTGAGGTGGATTGAGGTGGTTTAGGGGGGTGGCAGAATTCTGATAGGGCATTCGGATCCACATTTGACAAGGTGTGCTTTGGAAGAAGGGTGACCCTCTCAATGCTGTGATGAGATCTATCGCGATATGCTTGTATTAGTTGGGCGAGGGTGTAGTAGGCGAAAGCTTCGAATGTTCTCGAAGACAAGTGATGGACGCTTGTACTGGTATTTGGGTTTGAAGGTAAAGGAAGATAATTTGGAGTTGCTTGAACGTGCCTAATCTCATTCGTGCTATGGTTGATTCTTCTTGAAGAGATGCTCCGGTATGAAGCGCTATCCGACACTGTTATATTTGTGAACGGTATGCTGCATTCTGCTGCTTTGCTGCTAGTGGACGAGTCCATCGAGCGTCGTGGTCATGTCCGGCAAGCATGCGCCGATGCACGAAGGAGGTCATTGAGCCTACATAGCATATTGGAGCTATAGGCTGACTTCAGGTGGGCGAAGGGATTGCTTGTGATGTTGAATGTCCCAAGTGTTTCAACCAGCTTTTCGCAACGAGTTGTAATGCTCGCCCAGGCCGAAGCCGTGTCTGTAGTATGCCAGCCACAACTGTTTGTCCTCAGTATCGCCTTCAGGGTTGATCTCTTCGACTCGGCCATCGCCCTGCAGAACGCTGATGGCGACGCCGTATTTCTTAGCCACAGCCATCAGTTCAAGCTGACCACCCCATTCTGCAGTGTTCTTGATCTTGTAAATGTAGTAGTCCAGAGGCTCGTCCAAGAAAGGAGCGAAGTCGTTCGGGTGTGCTTCGATGTACTCGGCGGCGGCTTGTCGCACGATCTTGTATGGCTCCAATGTGGTTGCGACATGGGGAGTGGATGAAGGAGCAGTACCCAAGGGCATGCCCAGTTGTTCTAGCTGGTCGGCAACAGCAGAGTATAGACAGTGACCATCTGCACGTATCTCTTTCTCGGATAGCTTGCGAGTGGTGAACTGCTTGAGCATCGAGTCGCGCTCGACGGCCTTGAGATTGGGGATGTCTTGAGCTTCTTCTGCAGCGGACGCGATGAGGGCCTCTTGTTCGGCGGCTCGGCGGGCGAGGCGAGCCTTTGCGCGGTTCTGTTTCTTTGGTGCTGGAGCGGCAGGTGCATCTGAGGGAGCAGTCGACGTCGATTGTGGTTGTTCTGCCCCGCCGATGTCTAGACCATCAACACGGTTGGCCAATTCGTCCTGCTCTTGCCCCTCCTCTTTCTCGGCATCTTCGTCCAGGCCTTGGTCGACGGTAGGTGCAGTCAATGATTGAAGCTCTTCCTGGTGACGAGCCTTCATCTCTCGCTCGAGGTTGTCGCATTCATCATTGACACCTTTGCGTGTCTTCTTGGTGGCGCCCTTCTTCTTCTGTGTAATCTTTGATTGAAGGTCCTTGGCCTCTTTGCGTTGGCGCAGCTGTAGCTCTTCCATGACTCCGGCCAGTTGGGTACCAGAGGGTGACAGGTGTAACTAATCAGAGTGTCGCATAAACAGTGGTGAGCTAGTCATGGTCACGCTGCCCACAAAAGCTTCGGAGCTTTGATGACAAGATCATGTTCCGAAGCCTTCCACTTTGTAACAACCACGACAATGACGTTTGCGCCTTGCCTGCTAAACCGTTTCATTGATATCCTACTGTTGCTTGGACATGGCCTGACCTGAACAACTACCTAGACATGACTGCATAATCTGTTATATATCATCATTTACGTCGCCATGCCGCACCCGCATTCACCAAGGGGCGTGTCAGTCGCCTTGACGGCCGCCTTCTTGACCTTGACCACCATTTTTGCCGCCATCTATACATTTGGTCTACCTGAACTCGATTATTGGCATTGGAAATCAAATCAGAACCCTTTCGGAAACCAACCATCTTCTCAGAATGTATTCGGTGCATCTAACAGACCTTCTGCCTCGGACGACTACCTTGTCGGCGTCGGCAAGGCTGACATCACTGGTCCCGTCGTCGAGATCAATCTCATGGGCTATGCTGACCCTGCACAACTTGGTTCCGGTGTGAGACAGCGTCTTTACTCCCGTGCTTTCATCCTTGGTGATACCGAAAGTCCTCGTGACCGTTTCGTCTACCTTGTCCTCGACACTCAATCCGGAGATACCGCTGTTCGCAATGGCATTCTCGAAGGTCTTAAACATCTTGGTCCCGAATATCAAGTTTACGGAAGCCAGAACGTCGCTGTCACTGGAACTCATTCTCATTCTGGTCCAGGTGCTTGGCTGAACTATCTGTTGCCTCAGATTACCAGTCGAGGCTTCAGTCATCAAAGCTATCAAGCCATCGTCGATGGTGCTCTTGAGTCTATAAAATTGGCTCATGAGACGCTCAGCCCAGGTCAACTCTCTTTCGGTTCAGTCGATATCGAAAGTGCCAACATCAACCGTAGCCCTTATGCCTACCAGGCCAATCCAGAAGCCGAGCGTAAGAGATACGAGCACAACGTCGACAAGACTTTGACTCTTCTCAAGCTGCGTAGAAACAGCGACAAGAAGGATATTGGCGTCTTGACCTGGTTCCCTGTTCACGGTACTTCGATGCTGGGCAACAACACGTTGATCACTGGTGACAACAAGGGCGTTGCTGCATACCTGTTCGAGAAGCATGCTGCTCAGCTGGACTCTACTGCCGATGACTTTGTCGCTGGCTTCTCTCAAGCCAATGTCGGAGATACCTCTCCCAATGTCAACGGCGCCTATTGCGAATCTGGAGATGACGAAGGTAAGCAATGCGACTTCAAGACGAGCTTGTGCGCTGGTAAGAACGGTCCTTGCCATGGACGTGGTCCACACTGGGGACTGGACGACGCAGGTACAGCATCAGCTTGGGAAATTGGTCGCAGACAATACCTTGGTGCTCGCTCTGTGTACGAGTCCATGACTACCAAGTCTACCTTCACGCCCATCCAGGGCAACGTGGTCCGCTCTCTGCATACATTCGTCGACATGTCGAACCAGACTGTCATTCTACGCAACGGCTCGATAGCACATACCTGCCCTGCCGCAATGGGCTACTCGTTCGCCGCCGGTACTACCGATGGTCCTGGAGCCTTTGATTTTAAGCAAAACAACCCAGGCGACCCGAATGCAAGTCCGGTCTGGGCTGTCGTCCGCAATAGCCTGCATTCACCCGGTCCAGAGCAAATTGATTGCCAAGCGCCCAAGCCCATCCTCCTCGATGTAGGCGAGACTGAAAGTCCTTACCTCTGGACACCCAACGTGGTGGACATTCAGCTCTTGCGTGTCGGACAACTGCTCATCATCGTAGCACCGGGAGAAGCTACCACCATGTCTGGCCGACGCTGGAAAGGAGCTCTTCAGAAACATGCTCTCGCCGCCTGGGGCGAAGAAGACAACAAAGCCGAGCCAATCGTCGTACTCGGTGGCCCAGCAAATACATACGCCCACTACATTGCGACAGAAGAAGAATACGGCATCCAACGTTATGAAGGCGCATCAACCCTTTATGGCCAACACACTCTAGCCGCTTACATAAAGCTCTCTCTTGCACGTCTACCCTACCTCTCTGCCTCCTCGATCTCGAACTCGCCTCTCCTTCCTCCCTCTCACCCATCTCTACCTCTCCTTCCCTCTGGTCCCCAACCTCCCATCCACACGAATAAATCCCTCAGCTTCATCGCCCCCGTCGTTTTTGACCGCTCCCCCCTCTTCAAATCCTTTGGCGATATCGTAACAGATGTCTCACCCCGCTACGCCATCTCCACCTCTCCCATCATCAAAGCCTCTTTCGTCGCCGCCAACCCACGCAACAACCTCCGCCTCGGTCTCACCTTCGCCTCTGTCGAAAAATACACCAATCAAGGAACTTGGCAACAAATCCGCAACGACGAAGATTGGAGTCTGGTTTTCCAATGGGAGAGAACTTCCACCACGGCTGCCACTTCTCAAGTCACCATTTCTTGGGAACTGGGTTGGGAGTTGGGAGATTGGGGGAGAGTTGAGAAGACCACCGATAAGATGGTCGAACATGATTTGGAATTGGAGAAGAGAGGCAAAGTGGAAGAGGAATTGAAGGGCAGGTATAGAATCAGGTATTTTGGAGATAAGAAGGGGATTGGAGGCGGTATTAGTGGGTTTGAAGGTGTCAGTGGGGAGTTTGAACTTGTGTAAGTATATACGCAGTATAGTAGATTTTTGTGTTATTAGTCTTCAAAGCATTCGGTCATGAAATCACAAGGTTTTTATTGGCTAAATGTTTCTTGTTGTGTGTTTTGCTTGTAATCTCCATGGTACATCATACGTTCTCGCAATATCTCTCCGCTTACATCCTTTGTAGCTAAGCCCTTTACCTCATATCGCAAGAACATACACTGATCACAAGGATGAAGGAAGTCGTAAGAGCATGTGTGAGACAGGGTGCCCCTTCATGTCAAATAATTCGCTGGTCAACGTAAATCTAGAAATCTTCAAGATCTCATGTAAGTAAGTGTATGTGCGGATAGAAAGCGTAATTAGTAGGTACGCATGATCTTCTTACATGTTCAAAAGGATTCTGGCGAATACCGGTACTTGGTGGGAACCTCAAAAGGTATCGTCCCTTACCGGGATTCATCGTGAAGCTCGGAGCTGCAAAAATAGCATGATTTGGTTTAGAATTGCTCGACTTATCGGGAGACAAACCAGATTCCTGCATGGCAGCAGCTGTACATCAACTAGCAGATGAAGTTTGGAGTAGAACAGAAATGCGAATAGTCATTTACTTTCGTATGGATGGCGTGTGGAGCTATGTAAAAAAAAAGACGGAAAAAGACAAGAACAAACTTTGAGAGGACCAAACGAGAAGGGGAATAAGCTACATAAGAGAAAAAACAAAGGCAGACGCGCGATGATTACAACAATTACAAACTCCACTTTGAGTCCTCCATCCAGACCACACTATTTTCGAGCACATGAAAAGAGCTCTTCCTCCGGTGACATCCAAGAAATTACCACAGCTAGAATGGACGTCCTTCACTCGGGAATGAGTCGTGTGCGAGTATTCTATCCTCTGAACTTCTCCTTCAACTTGGCGAGGAAGCCCTTCTTCTTGGGCTTGCCGTCCTCGTCAACCTTGGAGGAGCCGGCAACGCTAGTGCGGTCGCTCTGGGGTGTGCCGCGGAAGAAGCCGCTGGATCTCTTGGTAGCGTGTCTCTGAGGTGTGGTGGGTGCACTACCAGTAGTGGCAGGGACGGTGTGAGTCTCAGTGCCAGTGGTGACTTGAGGCTCTGATTGCTTGGATGAATCGGGACGGGTCATGGGAGAGACGTCACGCGATTGCTCGGTGGGAGCAGCAAGGGTAGGGGCGGCAAGCTGCTCAGACTTGGGTGCAGGAATCTGAGCTTGGCTGTCGGCAGGGGCGTTCAGGCCGGTGCTTGCAGCAATAGCGGAAGTCTCTTCGTTATAGATGGGTGTCGCGCTAGTGGTGGCGCCGGAAAGGCCGGTGTTCTCGGTGAAGGCACCAGCCTCGGTTGTAGCAGCCTGAGCTGTAGTAGGCAAGGCGCTGTGGCCACCAGTGAGATCCCGAGGAGCCTCGTCGTCGAAACGCGAGCTGCTCGAAGGCACGGTCGTGTTATAAGAGACAGGCGCAGCGCTGGAGCTAGCAACATTTTGGATGCCGCTGACAGCAGCAACACCGGTAGTAGAAGCACCAGCACCAGCACCGGCACCGAGGACAGCAGACTCAATGTCAGAAGTGGGCTTGACAGGTGCGGTAGCGCTCAGAGCGGCAGACTCAGTAGGTGCAGGCTCGCCAGCCTCATCGGTACGAGGTACACGGTCAAGTAGCTCCCTCTCGACGTCGCTCTTCTCGGCAACAACCTCGGGCTGGGCAGAAGCCTCAGGGCCGACGTGAGCTTGGTGCTGAGAATCCAAAACGGCCTCAGGGACAGACGAATGCGTAGCGGGTGAAGCAAGCGAGCTGTTGGTAGGAGGCAGGCCATGGTTCATGTTGTCGATGGCGCTCTGAATAGAGGAAGGAAGAATGGTGTTGGCATCTCTGCCAGTGGCCTCAGCAGCCTTGTCGCGAGCAGTGTAAGCGACACCTGCAGCAGTTGCACCCAAAGCGGCAGTGCCAGCAGCGATTCCAGCTGTAGCCTTGCCGGAAATGCCACGTTCACTTGTGCCGAGCGCACCAGATTCAGAAGTGGCAGGAGCCTTGTGAACGTGAGACAAAAGCTCACTCTCCATGTCATGCTTCTCGTGGACAGCTTCAGGGTTGGCGGAGGCCTCAGGAGCGACGTGGGCTCTCTCTTGGCTCTCGTGGACCACCTCGGGGACGCTGTCGTCGACTGACTTGCTAGTGACCGTGGTGTCTTGACCGGTCACCTCGGCAGCCTTATCGCGAGCGGAGTAGGCTGCACCAGCGGCGGTGGCACCCAAAGCAGCAGCACCAGCAGCAATACCAGCAGCAGCCTTACCAGTGATGCCCTGTTCACTGTTACCAAACACGCCAGACTCGGAAGTAGCAGGTGCCTTGTGAACGTATGACAAGAGCTCGCTCTCCATGTCGTGCTTCTCGTGAACAGCTTCGGGGTTGGCAGATGCCTCGGGGTCGACATGTGCTCTCTCCTGGCTCTCATGAACAACTTCGGGGACCTGCTGCGAGGCAGCGTCTGATTCGATGCTACGCTGGTTGAATTCGGAGCTGCCAGTCAAGCTCTGGGTCTGAGGAGCGACGGACTCGTAAGCCTTGTTTGCTTGAGTGGAAACGGCAGCGGAAGCAGCAGCTACACCAGCAGTGGCCTTGTCGGTAATACCTTGCTCGCTCTTGCCCAGGATACCAGATTCGGAGGTTGCAGGGGCCTTGGACACTTCAGAAAGAAGTTCGCCTTCCATGGCAGTCTTCTCGCGAACGGCCTCGGGGGAAGCAGAGGCTTCAGGCTGAACGTGGGCACGCTCTTGGCTCTCGGTGACGACTTCAGGAACAGAGCCATCGATAGTGGGTTCCTTGGTCAGGTTGGAAAGAGGTGAGCCGGCATTCTCATAGGCATTGGTGGCTTGGTTTCTGGCGGCGTAAGCAATACCAGCGGCAGCGGTTCCGGCAGCAGCAGTACCAGCGGCAATCTTGCCAGCCAGTCCACCTTCGCTAGCGCCCAGAAGACCGGATTCGGAGGTTGCAGGTGCCTCGGGGATGGAGTGCTTCAACTCGTCTTCGAAGGCGGCCTTCTCGCGAACGACTTCAGGAGAGGCCGAAGCCTCGGGCTCGACGTGAGCTCTCTCCTGGCTCTCAGTAACAACATCAGGGACTTCCTTAGAGGCAGGAGTGGGCTCAGTAGCGTGGGTGTAGGCCTCGGAGATCTTGTCCTTGGCAAGAAGGGCAGCACCGATAGCAGTAGCACCAGCAGCAGCGAGACCACCGGCGACGGCCTCAGGGACATGTGAGTTTGACACGGTCTCGGGCACGCTAGCGACAGTCTGAGAGACGCTTGAGGCAGCGTCCGCAACGGGTGAGCGCTGGGAGGTAGCGTTCTCCTCAGGAATGGTCTGCTTCAATTCACTCTCAACAGCAGCCTTCTCACGAACAGCCTCGGGGTTGGCAGCGGCCTCGGGGCCGGTGTGAGCAGCATGCTGGCTATCGGTGACAACCTCGGGAACACCGGTGACAGGGCCAGACTCGGCACTAGCGTTGGCTTCAGGCACCTTCTCCTTCAGCTCTTCCTCGACGTTGTGCTTGCTCTGAACGGCCTTGGCCGAAGAAGAAGCCTCAGGACTGACATGAGCGGATTCTTGGCTCTCGGAAACGACCTCGGGCACACCACGAGGCTCACGAGGAACCTGACCGGCAAGCTGAGCAGTAGTGCTTTGGGGAGCGACGGATGAGCTAAAGGCGTTGTCGAAGTTGGGCAGTTGAGAGTCGCCACCCATGGGAAGGCTGGACTCAGGGATCATGTTACCGCCAATGGAAGGCAGGTTGAACATAGAAGCACCGTTGGCCTCGGCCTCGCTCTGAGAATCAAGAACCGGGGGGAGGACGGGAGCACCGGTGTCGCTAACACCATACTGAGAGCCGTCACGGACGGTAGATTGAATTGTGTTGGAGGTGATCTTGCTGTGGTGAGGGACAGGCTCGCCAGGCGCGAGCTTGATGGGGTTGCCAATGCCAGCGGTGGCAGGAATGGGGTTGATGCCAAAGGCCTTGGTGTCCTCCTTCTCCTCACGGGCGGTGGATGGGGCGTAAGCGCCGGGGAGGTCGTTCTCGGTGAGTTCACGCTCGCGAGACTCATTGGCGCCGTCGGTGGAAGTGGAAGTAGCCTTCTTCAGTTCGGGATCATCGCGTACGGTAGATTGAATAGTGTTACTGGTCAAAGTGCTCGGGTGAGGGACGGGCTCGCCAGGGGCAAGCTTGACGGGGTTGGAAGGGCCGTCAGTAGCAGGAATGGGGTTAACAGTGAACTGCTTCAGGTCAGCCATAGGTGTGACTGGGAATTGACCTGGCAGATCCTCGAAGCCGGGAGTCTCCTGAGGGAAGGTCGTCTCGTCGACGCTCTGCTCAGAGTGGGCGTTTCTTTCCTTTTCAAGCGGCACCTCACCAGCAAGGGCGGCGGTGGTAGATTGAGGGTGGACCGAAGAGATGAAAGCTTGCGCAGGTCGCTCTTCGGGCTCAGGGCTCAGTTCTCTGGCCTCGACGACATTGTTAACGTTGCCCGAAGAATCCGTCTCTTGTTTGGCAGTCCAGTCGGTTGTCCATTGCCCGTCGACGACGAACTGGAGAAGCATGTTAGTCGCGTGCACTCTCGATATAGCGAGAAGGTCCATACCTTGTAGTGAACTCTGTGCTCCTCACCGGGAATGGTCACGGTCTTGTGGAAAGAGTCGCCATTCTTGTTAAGCTTGATCGACTTGGACCAGTTGTCGAAGTCACCTGTCACGTAGACTTCTTGGGCGGGGTGGTCCCTGTCGCAGCGTGTTAGTGATGGCTTCGTTTCAGCTATGGTGCGCGCGCATTTGTTGAGCAGCGCGAGCGAGAACTTCGCACGCAGGCCCTCAAAGCATGCGACGCGATTGACTGTCAGATGCGACTCACCAGGTAAATGTATAGCTGCCCATGTCTCGGCTCGCTGTTCAGCAAATTCAAACAAGTTGGAAGATTCGAATGGCCTCTAGAGTAACGGCCTGTTGCGAAAGCTGACGGCGTGGTTGGGGTGGGTTAAGATAGATAATGCGCTGGTAACACAGAGATGCGCGCGCCTTGGAGCTTGTAGACAGCCAGCGACAGGCAGAATGGTTCGTGCGGTGGCGCGTGTGTGGCTGATGAGAGCCTTGGCTTGGGCGACGGCTGGTAGCTCTGCAGTCTGGACTCTGATCGGTGGCAGGGAAGTCGCTGGTTGCGCGTGAAGAATGCCGAAAAGATAGCTCTGTTCGTAGTTGAGAAGATGTTTGTTATACTTGTTCTACAAAATTCCCAGGCGGAAACAGCAACCTCAATTTCCAAGTGCCTTGTTCCTACCAGCCTACGTCATTGAATTTAGGCGGAGCACTGAAGGAGCACGTTCTGGTTCTTGCCAAAGCTTCCTTGGTGGGACTGAATACAGACCAACTGATTCTCTGCTAACCAGCGGTGGGTCTGTTTCTCCCATGCCCGGTCGGACGGTGATTAATCAGCTGCAGAGATACAAGAAATTGACACACAGTAAAGCAACGATCGCAGAGATAGCCATCAAAGTCACAGCTCCAAGTCCGTCTTCTTAAGACTCGGACTGTTCTATGCATACAGCACACGCGGTCATATGTTTTGGGGACGGACTCAAGATCGACGAATGCTGCGTAGAAACCGCGTTGCGCTCTGTAATGTAATCCAGCTCCTTTTGACAGGAGCTTGTCCAAAGCTGTTCCAGTAATGCCTGGCGTGAATACAAGTCGTGCTCGTATACCAGTAATGCAGCAATCGATTCTCACCTGGTTAGCAAAATCATTGTGTTTCCGTAGTACTTTGATTGCAGTCGGTATGCGTGTTTCCTTGCTTGGCGTGTCGGTGTCTTGCAAGCAAAGCACGAAAGTGGGAAGTGTTGCCATGACTTTTCTCTCTCGGAAGAATATCTATCTGTTAGGCAGCTCGAATATCCTTGTGAGGAGTAGTTCTGTCTATCGTGTTCTGTCTTGTCCTACTCGTAGCCTTGTTCATACAGAGTATTGGGTGTTGAGCTGCTGTTGTGTGACCGTTGTCAATCCAGAGCTGTGCCGTTTGACCTTCTCGAAGGAGCAGCAAATAGTGTCATGAATAGTGGCAGTTGCGAGTAGTAGCGATGGGAACGAGGTCAATTGGCCCCAAAAGCACATAGCTGCAAGCTCCCGCTCCTTCCTTTCTCTTTCTCCATACAATTTCCATCTTGGTCGTGTTGAGTTGAAGCTCTCTAGGTTTGGCCGATATTGCTCACTCGTCCAGATTGCTTCTGTCGTCACGCGCCACAACTTCCCCCTCATTATCTCATTGGCCGTCGGTCGCAGTTTCCCCCTCAATAATACCCTGAACAAAGTCACTACGCACCAAAGCATCGATTACTGAGCATCGCATTGCAGCCTCGCATCAGCTTCATCACGTCTCCAGTCAATCACAGGTGACAGCTGCATCGAAACAAAGAACCCCACTACGGCAGTGTAGCTCCACGTCTGCGGGCTCCTGCACAAACGTCCCGACACAAGCTCTCCCCAAGCTCCCAAGTACCTTAGCAATCAGCTACAATGGCTCTTCCCGCCGACTACAAGCACGAGATCGAAATCCTCGAGCGTGAGGTCCTGCAGAACAAGCCCACCGACGTTCTTCAGTTCTGCGCAAACCACTTCCACCGCCGACTAGAGTCTCAGCGACACGAGTTCCTGCTGGGCGCACAGCATTCCACCAGCAAAACAATGGCCGAGAACAACTTCCCCGGCAGCAACCCCTTCCACCACATCCAGCAGCCCGGAATGCAGCGCCTTGAAGAAGAGGATGAAATGGACACGTTCGCCTCGCCCACTGCCGCTTCTTTCCCCAACAACGCAATGAACCGTGACGCTTCTCCCTTTGCTGCAAACGCAAACCCCTTTGGTGCTGGCAGCGCCAACTCGGTCAGCAGCCCTTTCGCCGCCTCTCAGAGCTCCGATCCTTCTGCCCAGCAAAGTGATGGCTCTTTTGGCGGTTTCAACTTCGGTTTCGGTGGCGCTCAGAACACCAACAGCCGTGATCAGAAGGACGTGCCGCAAAACTTCCCCAACAACTACAACATGGGCCGTCGTGTGTCTGTCTCGGCCGAGGTGCTCGCGCCCTCTGGTACTGACGACTCGGACTGGAAGCCCCCAACCTACCCCAAGACCCAGGAACAGCTCAACCGTCTGCGCACATCAGTGTCACGCAACTTCTTGTTCTCTCATCTGGATGACGACCAGACGGAGCAGGTCCTTGGTGCCTTGCAAGAACGCAAGATCCCCGCCAAGGACGTCAAGGTCATTGCACAAGGAGATGTTGGTGACTACTTCTACGTCGTCGAGACTGGCAGCTTCGACATTTACGTCTCGTCAACCGGCAAGATTGAGCCCGGCATGAATGGTATGGGTAACAAGGTCGCATCCTGCGGTCCCGGTACCTCGTTTGGTGAGCTTGCACTGATGTACAATGCACCCCGTGCCGCAACTGTGAACAGTGCCGAACCCAGTGTCATCTGGCAACTCGACCGTATCACCTTCCGCCGTATCCTGATGGACAGCGCATTCCAGCGCCGCCGCATGTACGAGTCGTTCCTCGACAGCGTGCCTCTCCTCAACACTCTCACCGCTTACGAGCGCAGCAAGATCGCTGATGCTCTCGAGACCCAGAAGATGCCTGCAGGAAGCACAATCATCCGCGAGGGTGACGTCGGTGACCACTTCTACATGCTCGAATCTGGTACCGCCGCCGTTTACAAATCTGGGATCGAGCAATCACTCAAGCAATACAACAAGGGCGATTACTTCGGCGAGCTGGCCTTGCTCGACGACAAGCCTCGTGCCGCCTCAGTTGTCGCCGAGACAGATATCAAGGTGGCTATGCTGGGCAAGAACGGATTCCAGCGCCTTCTTGGACCTGTCGCAAGCATCATGCGTCGTGATGACCCTACAAAGTCGGACGGAGGCTCGGTCCAGACCTCTTCATCCTCTGCTGGCCCATTCTCCGACAGTGTTAACCCCTTCTCGTCGTCCTGAATGGCCGGGGAGCATGGCGCGCGCTTGACCAAACGACAAAGATTGAATTGATATCGCTGGGCAAGAATCGGTGGCGCCATGGGTCCCGTCTTTATTTTTCTCATTTCTAGAGCCAACTGGGCGACACGACTAGTCAGCCGTCGTCCCCATGTATTCCATGTCTTATCTTAGGTTTCAGTAATGAGATAGTGCTTCGAACTACAGTCTACAGAACGTTTCTTGAGATGCAATTCTTCGTCATGATCGAAATCGTACAATGCCCTCCCGTAACTCTAACGTCTTCCTTGAATGCTTGTTGCAGGATAAGCATGCCAGCACCAGCACGGTTGAGGAGCGTGCGTACGTCATCAACCACAACGGGGCATGGATCAACTGGTCCACGCTTTCCTGCCGGCTTCCCGTTTTGCTACTCGTATATCACACTTGAGGAGCCTCTTGCCCTCGCTCTCTTCATCTTCCATTGCAATCCATTGTTCTTACGATTTACGAAACATCCATTGTCCCATTAGCAGACTTGAAAGTCACCGCTTGCTGCGAATTTCAACCAATCCCATTTCTACCACTCAATCGCAAAACCTCTTTCTTCCTCCACAATGGACTGTCTTCCTATTCCCTTCGTCTGCTTCCAGTGTGGTATGGTCAACTCACACATCCTCTGTCGTCTCGATATCTGACTATGATCAGGTACCGACCAGAACCCTTGCCACTGCAAAGTTGTCGGCCCTACCATCGGCTTCGCCAGTGCCATTGTCCTTGCAGTATGGACCATGTTTTCGTCTTCAACGTTCTTCAATTCTGACCAGAATTCAGGTTGTGTGTTGGCCCGCTTCTCTCTTCTGCGGCTGTTGTGCAACTGAAACCGGCAAGAAGTAAGTTCTAACACCTGACATGACTAGCATGTAATTGGGCTGACACCTGCAACACAGGATGCTCGGCTACCCAGCAGATGCAAGTGGCAAGATTAGCAATGCTATACCCATCTAGAGTTCTCTTTCTCGATACGACAATTCTCTGTGGACATTTTAGGAGTCGGCAATGGCGTTCACCCTGGGTTTCTGGTATAGCTGTGCTGGGCATGGCTTGAGATGTTAATAAATAGCAGCGAAACGTCGACAAAGCATAAAGGGATACACGCTGTTCTTCCTGATATTCGACTCCCGGATTCCAAAATTTGTGAAGTCTGTCACGGTGTTGGCTAGGCGTGATGACCTGACGGGAGAAAGCATTGCAAGCTCTCAACTGTCCAACATAGAGCCCGGGTCCATGAACAGGCTTTCCAATACCTCCTTCCCCAATAACGTACCGCAGAGCACACCGTCGCATCACTAATCACATTCAGCTCTTTCTCGTTTTCACTTCACAGATTGCAAGATACCGCACACGGTGACCCCTAACTTCGCAGGCTGTCATCACCCGGCCGCGCTACTTTCAGATCGTCACAGAAACCCACCAGTTGCTCGCAAAACACGTCTTTCTCGCGTTTCAACAACAAAACTCACAAACAACGGCAGACGAGCATATCATCACATCTGTCAACGCCACGTGCGCGTGCTGGTCAACAACCATCGTCAACAAGACAATTTACAGCTTCAGGTCCGTCGGTCATCGCCGTTACAGTCATGCAACATGAAGTCGTCCACCTCTCTCCCTTCTGGTGGTGAATGGCCCGCACAAAACGACTATTTCAGCAAACTCGGAGATTATTTTGACCGTCCGGAATGGTGGGATGAAGGCGCCCAAGCAATTGGTGATTTCTTCAACCAAGACAACTCACCTGATAACTTACCAGATCAGCGACTGGAAGACCTCCTGGAGTCCTTCGAACCTTACGTAGCGACTGAAGGCCCTGTCACGCGCATCGAAAAGGACAACATCGACAAAGGACTGCCTAGCAAGATTGTGAGTCCGTTACCGTCTCGCCGCGTGCAAGAGTTGAACGTCCATAATACAAGCGCCGACCAGGCTGAGCAGAGCAGTCCTGTTGAACCGCAAACCCAGAAGCAAGTCGTGTCCCTGGTGTCTCCGCCACAGCAAGAAACTGCGCCAGGACCCCATGACATTGCCGACGATACGGACAGCTCTCTTTTTGGATCGCGGTCTTCATCTCCCAATGCCGGACATGCTGAAACGGAGATCATAGAGTCGAGCAATAATCTTCCATTCCAAAAAGAGATTCTCGTTGACGTTACCTTACAAAGACCCAGCGAACCCGCATCTACCAACATCAACAATGCCAAACTGAATTTGCCGTCATTCAGAGCTGCTTCCAACGAAAGACCACTGTCAGAGCCAGGCGCTACCATTGCTGATGATGCTATTGCCGCATCTTTGCCTTCACTCACGGGCACAACCACCGTCACCAGACAAACAAGCATTCAGCCAGACTCAAGTATTCATGCCCCTTCCGCTTCCTTTAGCGATACAGTATTGCCCAGTATCTCAACTGGAAAGAACGCTTCTTCTCCTTCCGCTCTATTACAAGATGTTGACGAGCGTTTGAGGACGCCTCAACTCCCGAACGAATTAAACGAGAGCATTGTTCTCCCACAAGACGGCGAACCAGTATTTCCAAGAGCTGTTGAAACTTCGATCGAACCCGAAGACCCTGTTCAAGGAAGCCCTCTCGACGAGGATATCGAAGATGTGAAAATCACTGGTGCAGTCTCTCATGTCGACCCCACAGGTATTCAAGCCATCAAAGACGAGTTTTCTGAGCAGTATGGCCTTGAAACTGGTCAAGACTCGAGCTTCATCTCTCAAGACGACGATGTCACCGTCGTACACGATCCATCTTCAGCAGCCACATCGTTCTTCCCACCGAACCCTTACTCCACCGGTCCCGTGGAATACGACTATGGTGGCCTGCCACTGATCGAGGAAAGAGCTGCCTCTGTGGTGCCAGACCCAATTCCAGACCCCGTCGTACAGGACACATTCCCAGATCATGTTGTGCAAGATGCATCTCTAGACGAAGGTACCCAGCCATCAGATTCATCGCCTCATGGACTATCCGACGAGAAGGATCAAGCGTTTGTTCAAGACACAATAGAGACTTCGACGGCACCTGATCCTGTGCTATCCCGCGGCGAGCTCCCAACCTCATTCACGGACCAGTCATTGCTTCGTGAACAATTTGACGCAATTCAAGATGATCTCCAAGGTACGATCGAAGCTTCGACAATACCTGATATCCAGTCTGTTATTGATAGTCTGGACTTACCACTCCCAACTCCAACCCTGGAAATTTCAAGCGCTCCTAATATCCGTGCTGACACACCACCAGCACCGCCTACATCGCCATTGACCCCGCCACCAGAATACCTCGCCGCAAGACTGACCGATGAGCAAGATGCCGTCAGTGGGGCTGCCGAAGAGGAGAGCGATGATGTTGAAACGAAGGTGGGATCATCGATTCCTAAAAAGACCTTCCTCAAGCTGGGCAAGGTAACACCCAACAAGGCTACGACTACTGGCAACTCCTGGAGCGGAAAGGTCTTTGGAGTGGCCAGAGAAGCCGACGATGAGCTCGCTCATGATGTGATGCAAGACCAGGATGGGGACGAAATTGAGGCCGAAATTGCTTCTGAAGACATCATCGAACGAAAGCGCAAGCAAGATCAATCTCATGCAGACGAGCCACCAAGAAAGAAGTATCTGTCAGAAATACCAGAGGACGACGAGCAATCTGCAATCGAGACCATCGAGCCGAGTACCGTTGCAAAGGGCACCACCAACCAAGGCAAGTCGAAGATGTCGGTGCACAAGACACAGGCACCAGTCACGAGACGTGACTCGACCGATGAACTCGCTCTGGATCTGCCTGATCAACCTGCGGACCCTCCCGCATTGACTCCTTTTGCTTTGAACAGAGGTAAAAAGGTCCTGCCGCTGGCAAAGACCATGCCTAAGAAGTCAACACCCAGCCGTCCGGGTGCTAAACAGGCGGCTGCGACAGCCAATTCATCAGCCCCTGTCAGCGAGACAACTGCTCGTCCGAAGATTTCCAAACAAGGCGGCGTCTCGAAAGAGTTGGCTGCGTTGTTCGACTCTTCGCCCCCTCGTAAAGCCGGCGAAAAAGCAAAAGCAGATATTGGATCACGCCTGCGTAGCCAGCCCAACACTGCTGTACCCGTAGTTCCCAAACCAACCGCAGTTGCCGCAGCCAAGCAGATTTCAGACACCAGCACAACAGGCGCCTCCGCAGGCCCTAAACGAGTTAGACTACATGGCTCCAACCCACTCGGCGGCCAAGAAATCAGCAACTTGGGCCCCTTCGCAGAGACGAGGACCAGAACACGATACTCTACAGCTGCGTCTACTCCCGAATCCACTCCTGGACCTTCCACAGGAACGGCACCCAAGCGTATCAAGAACGCAATCGGCAATCACGAATCTTCGAGCTTGGGAGCTGTTTTGGAGTCAAGGACCAGATCGACAAACACTTCAGTCGAACCTACTCCTAAACCTGCTGCCAAAGCTACTCCTGCAAAGGGTGTCAGAAAGGCTCCGGTCCAGCCTTCTACCAAAGCTGCTGTCGAACCTGCCGCTAAAGCCAATCCATTCCTCCTGACGAAGAAGCCGACGGGCGCCTCTAACGCACCTAGAAAAAGGGCACCTGCGAAGAAAAAGGCAGTCGAGCCGGAACAGGGAGAAGAAGTCCCTCTCGCAAAATCGGGAAAGCAGAGCAAGAGAAAGCGACCCAACGAGGGGAAAGATACTGAAGAGGGAGCTACGAGACAAAGCAAGAGGATTGCTGGAGCAAAGACTCAGGAGGAGTGAGCACGAAGTTGCGAAGATGGATCTACAGCTTGCTTCGGAGGTTGCTATTGAGATGTCGGAGGTAAATAGGAAGAGGAGTTTTTTGCTTGGTTCGCAGAGCTGGAAGGAAAGTGCCATCGGCTTGTTGCTACTTGCTTGTTTAGGTCGAGATAGCTAGACAAGGCAATTGTATCCACGTAGCTCTTTCCTCCAAATACGAATGCAAGCAATTTCACGATCAAACAACATTCCTTTACTAAGCCCACTCCCCAACAATACACATGAGCATAGCCCCTAAGAAAACACACACCATCATGAATGTCAACCGCCTGTTACTCCTCGTTTGAGGTTCAAAGAGAAAGTCCCTCGCCAACAATTCCACCAATCCATTGTAAACCAAAATACCAGCACTGATGGCGTCGAACACTCCGACGATAAGTAACTACATCACGTCAGCATCGTAATACCCAATACCCACATTAAAGTAAAGAGAAGACTCACAGATTCATAACTCCCGCTGTTATAAGTAGTCCTCAGACCCAAACCTACAGCCATGGATATCGGAGTAGTGACTCCATAACCTGCAATACACAACCAAGGCAGCCAATTGCAGTACTTGGCAGGAAATGGAATCATGGACATCCTAGCTCCGATACCAAGTCCTTCGAATCCCTGATGGAACATCAGCACTATGTACAATGTCGACCATTCGCTGCCTGCAACGCCGAAATTGAGTCCGATGAAGAGGGAATGCCATATAATTCCAAACTCCAAGATCAAGAATGCGGCAAATTGTTGGGCGAAAGCCACTTTTTCCGCTTTTTGCGTATCTAGTGCTTTTTCCTCGTCTGTTTTGTGTAAGATGTTTCTTGACGCCGGAGCAGTGGAGGGAGCAGAGCCGGTAATTATGCCTTCGACATCAGTGTGCAAATCCAATCCATATCTATCAGCGACGTATTTCTGCGCCACCACATCGACGACGAAAATGCACATGCAGGAAGCGAGCATAATAGCCGGCGTCCAGGAATACATTGCCCAATTTCCTGTCATGCCTACACAGCTGTTTGGACCGATGTTTTGGTATGCCGGATCTAATCTGCCGGGTTTTTTTTTTCCATCAGTACTGCCATCTTTTTGTTTTCTTTCCTATATGTTACAAATACAACTTACAAATGTATAAATGCGGTACTCACGATGACTCCAGAGCCAAAGTATCTAGCGAACAAGTAGACCACCGTGGGGATCCGTAGACGAGGAAACTGTTTTCCAATATATGGGAACGCAGTGCCGAGGGTGGAGACGACCAGCATGACGAAGACGGCGGAAATACGAGCGGGGAGGTGACCATTGTATTCGTTCTTCCCTAGTTGGAGATAGCAGATTATGTCTCTTGGGGAGGCGGTGGTGAGGTCGATGCTGGTGGGGTCGAAGGTGGACATGGTGTCTGCAGTAACGACCGAGATATCGAAACCAAGGTGAGTGACAAGATACAAACGGTAGAAAGAGGCTATTAGTTCAATTCAATGGCAGTGTCATGCTCGAAAGCCAAGTCGTGGTTGTTATGTTGGTTTTACCGATATTCACGGTTGAAAAGCCAGCACCTTGATGAAGACTTAGCGGGTACGACGGATCTATTATAGTAGATAAGCGGGAGGCTCAGGAATGAATCGTCGTTGCCAAAGAGTTGCCAATTGCTTGTATGCCAATGTTGTTTACTAAACCGAGGGCTTGGTGAAAGCTTAAATGTGAGGTTGACGCGTGGTATGCATTTTTTCTCCACAAATCACCTTGATGGTCGGAGATCCATGATGCAAGACAGGAACTGATTCGATATATTGTATTCGCTTAGCGAGTAGAGGATCATGACTTCTAAGCCTTCTCTTCCTCCTCCCCTGCAAACTCTACCAGTGCCGTGCCAGCCTTGCACAGATCTCCAGCCTTGTGCACGACCTTTGCAATCACACCATCATGCGGCGCTCTAATGACCGTCTCCATCTTCATACTCTCAATGACCACAAGTGCCTGGTTCTTAGTGACCTTTGAACCTTCCTCAACTTCAACACGAAGCACCTTGCAAGGCATGGGTGCCAAGACACTGTTCGCGACATCTTTCATGCCCAGAGCTTTCTCGGCCCATTTCGGAACAGCGAGTTGTAGACGGTATTGACGTCCTTGTTGGAAGAGAATGAGGTTGTTTGTTTCTGGATCTCGGATGACTCTGGTTTCGAGACGGGTGTGAGGGTAGAATGATTGGAGGATGTTGGTGGTGCTGTTGAGTTTGCTGGTGACTTGTAGCGGTTGTTGGCCTCCGATAGAGACGGAGAAAGTGTGTGGACCAAGGTGCTGGACGTGTGCAGTGATGGATGAGGCACTGCTGCTTTGGCCGTCTGCCGGGATCTCGACGAGATCAAAAGTCCTTGATCCGGACAGTCCAGTGTTGAAGCCAATGGTCTGAGAAGACAAGACTGATCCGCTGCCAGTCAGTCCTTGCTCAGCGATGTACAGGCCGAGAGCTGCTTGCGACCAGGCTTCGTGTGGGATGTCGACCTTGCGGAATAGCTCATCCTTGTTCTTCTCGATGTATCCAGTCTCCACTTCGCCAGCCACGAACTTAGGGCTGACACACATACGCTTGACGAACTCGATGTTGGTGATGGGTCCAGCGATCTCGTATTCTTCCAGGGCGGTCTTCATCTTTTGTAGTGCTGCGTGTCGATCCGGGCCTTGAATGATGAGCTTCGCAATCATTGGGTCATAGTGTGATGTGACTTCGTCTCCGACAGCAAATCCAGCATCAATCCGTACGGTGTCGGTGATTTCGGGACTTCTCAAATGCAATAGCTTGCCCGAGTCTGGCACAAAGTTCCTGTTTGCGTTAGCAATCTAGCATTGTCATGATCAAGTGTGGAGACTTACATGTCAGGGTTCTCGGCATAGATGCGAGCCTCGATAGCATGTCCACGAGCCTTGATCCTCTCATGCACTTCTTCCTGTGTCAGGGGCAACTTGCCTCCTTCTGCAACCAGAATTTGCCAGTGCACCAAGTCTTCGCCAGTCACCATCTCCGTGACAGGATGTTCGACTTGTAATCTAGTGTTCATCTCCATGAAAAAGAACTCGCCAGAGTCGTTGTCGAAGATGAACTCGACAGTACCAGCACCTTCGTAGGCAACCGCAAGGGCAGCAGATCGAGCTTTGGCCCAAAGGTCTTGTCGTAGTGCTTCGTCGAGATGAGGTGCTGGTGACTCCTCCAAAATCTTCTGATGTCTTCTTTGGATACTACAATCTCTCTCGCCCAGTGCGACACAGTTTCCGTGTTTGTCTGCGAAGACTTGGACTTCGATATGGCGAGGTGTAGTGATGTATTTTTCGACCAACATGACATCGTCACTAAATGAGCTCATGGCTTCAGATTTTGCGGATGCTAGTTGATCCAGGAAGTCGTCAGGAGACCTAGAGATGCGCATGCCCTTACCACCTCCACCCTTGACAGCCTTGAGCAAGACAGGATAGCCGATCTGAGCTGCTTGACGTTTGAGAAACTCGGGTTCTTGGTTCGAGCCATGATAGCCAGGGATACAAGGAACACCAGCCGAGGTCATGATATCCTTGGAGCGACTCTTGTCACCCATGGCCTCGATGGCTTTCCAAGGAGGTCCGATGAATTTGAGTCCTGCTTCGGTGCACTTCTTGGCAAATGCCGCATTCTCACTGAGAAACCCATAGCCAGGATGAATAGCTTGACAGCCATGTTCGCGTGCTGTTTGGATGATTCGGTCGCCGTTCAGATACTGGCTTGGGTCGCTGAGGTTTATAGCAAAGGGAGAGCTCAAGGCATGTTGACTGTATGCATCCGGATCTGTGTAAAGTGTTGTTGTTCTGATACCGTACTGCGCAGCAGTTTTGCCGACTCTAAGAGCAATCTCTCCTCTATTGGCAATGAGAATAGATTGTAATGGCTGTCTTTCAGATCCCTGGCTTGTTGTTGTGCTGGTTAGTCGTTTAGTCACTGCAGGAACGAGACTTCGAGTGCCTCTGGTATGACGGAACATGTTGATTGGATGCGCGGCACGCTTCATGAACAATTGCAATGGTACTTGGCAGTCGACGATATGTATACTGATGGTCATCCACACCGAGGGTAGCCACAGGGCGCGTCGTGGGGGCATGCGGGGTACCTGCCTCATAGGGAATTGCCGGAGGCACAGGCATGTGACCATCGAACCTCTCCTTGGCTGCACCTCCTACCATCACTCATGGTGCCTTTCAAACGGCCAGATCCATGTCTTCACTTGGGTTGGAAGATTGATATTCTCGCCAGGTTGCTGGCATTGAGGAGAAATCGCGAAGCAGCCGCGCTCCAGCCACGTCATCATCCCGCGGTATTCCCGTCTTGTTGCCTCCTTGAACGCGACGACCATCCTTCTCAACACCACGAAATACTGAGCGACAACATCCTGACGCATTATCACATCTCCTGCTCGTCCAATGTAGAGATTGGCACAAACTTCGTGCTCTGGTGAAGGCTCTTCATTGGGTCATCATCCAGGGTACGTCTTGGTTTCTTCTCAGCGCCTAGAGCTTGGTGTCTTGGTTTGGAACATTTTTTCTCTTGGTTGGAATATTCCTCCAGCATTGACACGCGATCATTGAGCACACGTGTTGGGCTGCTCTGACAGAACATCAATAACATCTTGATATTGGCAGCTTAAGGACAAGACTGCCAATGGTTTGACCCACAGAATGTAGGTAGGTGACGATGAGTTGTTTTTGCAAGACTATGTTGAGGACCATTGACCTTATTCTCCATATAAATGGTAAGTCTGTTCTACATAAACAGCTGTCAATAACAACATCACCCGAACTGATCGAACTCCTCCCTAGCTTCGTGCAAGACATATCTTCATCATGCCGCCCGCTGTGACCGCCAAATACGACTGGATCCTCGCCATCACGACTATCGCCTTCGTGTTCAGCGCCTTCGGCAATGGAGCCAACGATGTCGCAAACTCGTACGCCCCATCCGTCGCTGCTCAAACTTTGACTATGCCACAAGTTGGTGTTCTGGCAACCATAACGGAGTTCGTGGGAGCTGTCGGCCTAGGAGCTAGAGTCACTTCCACCATCAAGAACGGAATCATCTCGATTGATCGCTTTGAGGGCAATCCTGGAGCTCTCATGCTCGCCATGGGTTGCGCGGAAGTTGGAAGCGCTTCATGGCTGATGCTCGCTACTGGACTTGGTATGCCGGTGTCCACAACTCAGACCGTAGTCGGAGCCCTGATTGGTGTTGGATTCGCAAGCGGAAGTCCTGTCAAATGGGCTTGGGAGTCGGGCAGTGTATCTCAGGTCGCTGCCTCATGGGCTATTGCTCCTTTGATCGCAGCTGGCTTCTCTGCTATCATCTTCGGGTCGGTCAAGTACAGCGTTTTGGAACGCAAAGATTCCTTCAATTGGGCCATGCGACTGATCCCTTACTATCTGGCATTAACTGCTGCAATTCTGGCTCTCTTCATCGTCGTCGAGACTCCTACTGCACCTTCTCTGGAAGAGTTTGGTGCTGGTAAGGCAGTCGGAATCATTCTCGGTGTTTTCTTCGGCGTCCTGGCCATCTCGTACATTTTCTTTATACCATACTTCAAGAGACGGTTGGTTATGAAGGACGCACGTGTCAAGGTCTGGCATATTCCCCTCGGCCCTCTCCTTCTGAGGGACAATCCACCACTTTACTTCCCTGGCAACCCTGATGGCCAGTACATTGGAGAGTATCAAACCGAGGGAAAATCGTTCAACGACTCACCTGAAGCAAGCCCAGACATCAGAGGAAACAGTCCAGCATCACTCATGGAGCAAAGTCCAGAGAAAGTCGCACCTATGCTTGGAGACTCCTCGTCGGTGGAAAAAGGTCCGCACCAGCCCCTCAGAGTGCGAAAGCGCCATATTGGTCCACATGAGCGCTTCTTGGAGCCAAACAAGGACCTATCCATCGCGCATCCTCAACGCCTCTGGGGTTATGTCAGGTTTGTACTGCTCCAAGGTGTTACGCGCGATGTCATCACTCACGACACTGCTGCTATGCGTGCGATTCACGCACGTGCGAACAAATACGATCCAAGAGTGGAGCATCTCTGGACATATTGCCAGGTAGCTTCGGCCATGATGGTACGTATGCAAGGGTACAGATGTTATGAGCCAGTAGCCGCCGAAAGGTGTCTGCTGTCTTGTGGTATTGTGCCATTAGACACACATGAGAATCATGCTAATTGTGAGGTCAGATGTCGATTGCCCACGGAAGTAACGATGTGGCCAATGCGGTCGGTCCATGGGCTGCTGTGTACCAGACATACCAAGCAGGAGAGATCGCGACAACATCTCCGACACCAGTCTGGTTCTTAGTGGTCGCCGGTTTCCTCCTGGGTGCCGGTTTCTGGTTCTATGGTAAGTTGGCTTGTGTCAAGATTCAAGATAGTTTGGCTGACAATTTCAGGGTATAAAATCATGAGAGCCATGGGAAACAAAATCACCCAAATGTCACCGAGTCGTGGATTTGCTGTTGAGTTGGGCGCAGCAGTGACGGTCTTGTTGGCTTCAAGACTAGGTCTGCCAGTGTCGACGACGCAATGTCTGACTGGAGCAGTCATGGGGGTAGCACTCATGAACTATGACTTAAAGGCTGTGAATTGGAAGCAGTTGTGCTTTATCTTCATGGGATGGGTCTTGACGCTCCCAGCTGCAGGATTGATTGGAGGACTCTTGTGCTTGATGGCGTTGAACACTCCTCATTTCTAGAAGACGTCAAAAGCGATGCATGGGCCGATTGGAGCGACGGAGACATCGTTAGGAAGTAGCGTGATGCGAGAATATAAAAGTCTTCTCTGGTGGTGCTAGATTCGGGACCGCTGTGCTTTCAAACATAAAGGAACAATACTGTCGAGTCCTCGTATGCAGAGTGAGCGGTACCGATCAGCTCATCACATGTCGCTTTTGGTGGGGCGGCTGCCTGCAGCAGTTCATTGAGGTGAAGATTGGTTGACAAATCGCCGAGACTACTTGTATACCAGGAGGCGGAAGTTCAAGTCTGAGAAGGACAAGTCTCGTATATTGCAGCAGAAGGCTCAAGGACCATGATCCTTAAGGGTTCACGGCTCAACATTGATGGAAGGAGCGAAAGCAGGGTTCAACCTCGGCCGAAAGTGTTGGATGGCTTGAGAAAAGTGTGGGGAATGTTTACAAGAGAACGGAAAGAATCAATGGCGGTATTGACAGTCGGTCGCGAGCTGCCTATTGCAGACGAGTGCAGGTGGTAGAGAGTAGAGCACTGCATCGCGTATATCAACCTGCATAGACAATCGATAGAGCAGGTACCGAAGCAGCTAAGCTGTGGCTGACTGTCTGAACGAGGGACGCCGTCATCCAACTCTTTCTTTCTCTCCCTGTTTCCTGCTTCCCCAAAACAGCTGTGCCATCACCGACCGCGACATCCTACACAACATCGCCATCATTCGAGTCGCCTAATCTTCGCTCCAACACCACTGCGCGACCACAGCCATGTCCGGAGGCTATGACAACGACTACGACTCGGACTGCGACTACTACGACTATGACGATGATTACATCTACGCCGATGCAGGAGCCTTCGACCTAGCCGTATGTCTTCGAAGATGCACTTGAAAGACCAAAGCTCTAACGTTTCTCAGGACGAACTCGCGTCTGGAGCAATAGCCGAAGCTCCCGCCTTGTACTACCGCGATGACGAACTCGAAGAATACGACAACTACAATTTCTGGTCAGAGATCGAGTACGGTAACAACGAAATCTTCGACCAAGAATCCGCCCATATCAACCCAACCGACAAGAAAAAGAAGTCAAAGGCTGCAGAGATCAAGGACACAATCAAGAAGATACGCTTGCGCGGCATTCAAGATTACCCGACCGTCTTATGGAAATCCTCACAAGAAGCCTTCAGTCTGAGTCAACCTTGCCCCGTCTACGACAAGCCACAACAACCGACCGCGCTCCTCCCAAATTGGCGACAGCTCCTCAAAGACCGACCTGCTGTATTCACCACATCATACATGGCCATCCACACTACCAAGGACAAGCAAGAAGACGCTGAATGGGAGGACATGTCAGAAGACAATCATGACGAGGAGGAAGGTGACGAAGACGACGACGAAGACGACGACGATGAAGCCGACGAAGAAGCCACGGGCTTGCAAGACATTGATCCAGAAATGCTCAAGTCTGCTCTTGCGGCGAGACTGTCGGCTTCTGGAATGGCAGGCAAGGACCAGTCGGCCATGATGGAAGCCATGCTGCAGATGCTGGCTGGAGGCGACGGTGCTGCTAACGACGACCTCCTTGAGAGTCTCACATCCAACATGCTGAATCAAGTCACCAAAGAGGGCGGCGACTCGTCTATGGGGCAATGGCTGGCTGGACAAGGTGTATCGCTTGAAGAAGATGCTGAGACTGGTGACGAAGAGCAGGAGAGCAACTCATCCATGACAGCTGGCGCATCCAAGGACTCCTCACCAAAGGACAGCGTAGCAGCTGAACAACCAGCTGCCCCCAAGCTCTCGGACCCATCGATCGAGGTACTACTCGAACCACAGTCTACAGGAAAGAAGCGAAAACATCCTCTATCCGAAGTTGTCAATCAGGACCAAACACCAGATACGTCTACTCTCGAGTCGGAGCCCGAGCCAATCCGCAAGCGAATCAAGCAAGAACCCTCTAAACCTTCGACTGTGTCTGCTCAGCCCAAGTCTTCGGCGCGCAAGCCATCAGTACCACAAACGAGAGGAAAGATGGCAGATGACAAGGCTACGGCCAAACCCAAGCCTACCGTCTCAAGCAAAGCTAAGCCCGAGACTACAAAAGCAACCAATCCCAAAACCCAAACAACCCAGGCAAAAGAGAAGGCACCACTTATCAAAGAACCCACAAAGCCAGCAACGCGAAAGCGCAAAGCTACAGAAGAACCTATTCCGGAAGAGAAGCCCAAGAGACAGTTGCGCAATTTTGCTGCACCTACCGCGAGCAGCCAGAGTAAAACGTCCGAGACCAAGGCTTCAGAACCAAAGACTACGAGAAGTGGCAGGGCCAGAAAGTAGACGGTGTTCATGTTTTGGTGATTCTCTCATTATTCAGGCTGGCTAGGAGTTTCAGGCGGTCCAAACCAATCATCATCAAGTTTCAGCATGGTGGCACTTTCTCGGGTTTTGAGTAGCACATTGTTCCGATCGTTCATTTTCTGTATGCTATCAATTTGACCTGCGAGATGATCTCTAGATCGACCATCATGGTGTGCGACAATGGTCCAATCAGAAACGCGCTTGCCAAGTTTCTGGTTGTCAACAAAGAAAAAGCAGGGTCCTCAGTCAGCCTCTGACGAACAACGGCCTCGCTAAACAACAACAATGCATGCATGTGTGCATGCGCGCGACTAAGGACCGATAGATAAATGCCTTGTCGACCGCAGGATTCGTAAATCTTTTCAAAGGCAAGTCTCGACAACAAACTCCCTCGCACCTGCTGTCAAACACTTTCTTCGTGTGACTTTGGACAACTCGACATCAAGGTTGAAAGCACAAGATTCAAGGAAGGTGATACCCAACGTGACATTCCTTTGTGTTGGTCACACGTGCCAATAGAGCTACATCTTTATCCCTTGCTTGCTTCCATCAAACTTTCTTCTCTTTCAATACCAACATTACTTCTTCAGCAAACGTCTGGAATTCTTATCTTTCCATCATCACTCTGCGAAAATAGGATTCCGCAATCGAGAGAACGACGTTTGGAAAGCCTAATATCAGGACGTCAAAGCCTACTATCACGACTACAAGGAAGAAAGATCAGTATTTCGATTTCGCCGTCGGACAACTGTTCTGAGTATGTTCCAATCACTGAAGGACCGCTCCTCGTTTGGAGGCTACATACGATTCGCTCTCCGCATCTTACAATTCATCCTCGCCATCACTGTCATTGGGCTCTATGGCTATGACCTGGACAATGCACGAAAGGCGCGTGTTGCTGCCGACCCCAAATGGACCTTTGCAGTCGTTGTGGGCGCACTGTCCGCCCTCTCGGTCTTCATCTACCTTTTCAAATTTTCATTACGCTTCTTCTGGGACGCTATCATGCTGTAAGTCTTTCTCCCCACTCCTCTTCTCGGACAGCCACTGACGTCCGAGCAGTATCCTCTGGGCAATAGTATTCGGCATTTTTGGAAAGCTTTTCATCAACTCCCATCCCACTCCTAGACAGGGTGGTCAAATCAGAATGAAGAACGCAGTCTGGATCGACTTGGCGAACATGATCCTCTGGTTCATCACCTTCGTCTGGAACCTGATACTGCACTTCACCCGCATGGACAAAATGACCCTGCACACCGGAAGAGCAACAGTCTAGAATGCTGAACAGATGAGATACAGGTCTTCCGACTTGTACGTCAAGTATCCCGTAATACTTCCACGTGATGCGGAAGATGAATTGGGTCGTTCTCGTGCGAAAACCCTGAGAGGTGTGGAACCTTTGTCGGAGGATGACTGTTGGAACAACAGGATGGATGCACCGCCGCGGAGGGTGTATGCGCCTCCACCGGGACCGCCGCCGACTGAGGAGCTTCCGCAAATTGGTTGACGCGTGCTGAGACCATACGAGCTTATGAACAACCGGGAACTATTCATGATGATTGAAGGGAAAGCATAATGAGGCTTTCGACCTAGGATAACAATGATGATTTTCCTTTTCAACTTCCCTTACTCGACCTTACTCTTATCCATCGTCATCGTGATTGCTTCTGCTATACCTACGTCCCAAATTGGAATCAAGATCACATTGTGATTACGCATTTGCAAGGAGTCGGAAGTCAAAACAATATAAAAAGTTGAAAAAGTCATGTTGTAATTCGTTGTCTCGTAGGACATGATGCTGAAAATGCAAATGGTTCCAAAGGTATATATCCCTTCATTCCCCATCCTATTAAACCAAATACCTGAATCCCTGTCTCATTCTCAGTGCCTCGTCAGGAGATTCCAAGAATTCCTTCTCGGCGGTGTGCTCGAGAACATCGGGTCTGGTGGCCCAAGCGGCCGCTTCTCCTGCTTCCAACTTTTTGTTCAGGTTGACGAGGATCATCTTCATGATTATGCAGCCGACGATGGTAACGCCGAACATGGATAACACGATTCCGTAACTCTTGCGGTAACCGTTTTCCGTAAGCGCCCACACGTATGATCCAGCGACGTTGCCGAGTTGTGAGAAGGCGTTGACCAGAGCGATGGCTACGGCGCGTTTGGCAGGGGGGCGGGGGAATGAAGACGAGATCCAGGAGTAGAAGACGATGAATCCGGCGTAGGAGGATGCTTGCAGGAAGAGCGCGACGTAGCGGGCAGCGGTCTGCTCGGTGGCCATACTGATGATGAAACCGACGAGGCCGATACAGATGGGTCCGACGATGTGCCAGAATTTCTCTTGGGTGCGGTCGGCGTGCCATGCGTTGATCAGGGAGACGATACAAGCGAAGGCCCATGGAGGAGCGCTCATGAGAAGAGTAGGCACGTAACCGAAACCCAGCGTCTTTGTGAGAGAGGGGAAGAAAGCGTTGAAAGAGAGACCGACGACGTAGGCGGTAAAGGTCAGCATGAAGACGTAGATTTTCAGATCTTTGAGGGCCATGAAAAGACCATCGAATACACCGTCTTCTTTGCTGTCTTCATCTGCTTCACCGACATCTTCAATCATGCGGAGCTGGGCAACCTGCAACTCCTCCTCGGTGAAACCGCGCGAGTTGTGAGGCAAATCGGGAAGCACGATAGCGGCAGTAATGGCAATGCCCATGGTAACCGCTCCCTCGATCCAGAACAGCCATCTCCAAGCTGCGTGACCAAGGACACCTTGCATGTTGGAAAGCACACCTGCGCCAACCAGAGCGGAGAAAGCGTTGGAGATGAGATTACCGCAGAACAAGATTGCGTTTCTGGTGGTCAATTCGCGGCGGGTGTACCATTTTGACAGGATGAGCAGGGCACCGGGGAGGAAAGCGGCTTCGACGAAACCAAGGCAGAAACGGATGGCGACCATGCCGCCGAAACCGTTGACGACTCCGGAGAGGGTTGAGACCATGCCCCATAGAAGCATGGCGAGTCCGATGTACCATGATGGCTTGGAGATACGGTTGATAATGATGTTCGAAGGGACCTGGAGAAGTTCGAATCAGCATGCTTCTCACAATCTCTGTATCTTCAAACCGACTCACCTGCATCAAAATGTATCCGACATAGAGAATACTCAAGCAAGTGGCGTATTGCGTGTCGCTGAGCTTCAAGTCCTCTTGCAGACCTCTCAGTCTAGCTGCAGCCATGTTGTTGCGGTCCAGGTAGTTCATGATGTAGATTAACACGAACAGCGAACATCTCGCATCGAGCTTCCTCTTCATCGACTTCTCAACAATCTTTCGACGTTCCGGGTCCATGGGAGGGTGTGCATTGCGAAAAGTCTCAATCGGCGACTTCTCGGCGTCGACAAAGTCGCCGCCATCCTTCTTGATGTCGTCGGTCATGGTTGCACTCAATCAAAAGACAAGGAGGAGAGTTGAGTGAGTGGATAGAGATCATGCACAGGGGAAAGGCCTCTTATTTATGTGTGCTCCCATGGGGCCCCACGTAGAGTCCAACCCCGGTACCCCAATCACTCGTCCCCGGCACATTGCCCCGTATATTGATCCACCTTTATGGCCTTGGCTTGAAGAAAATGATGGAGCAAAACACGGCATATCCGACCATATCGTGGTAGAAGGTGAGGCGACGTTCGGATAGCGCAGGTTTAGCCCGAACGCTGGGGCCATCTTGTAGGTTCACTGTCGCCCTGTCGCCCTCAGAGACGAACGAATGACCAGAGATGTCATGACTTTTTGGTGAGAAACTGGTTGTGCTGATTGAAAGCCCTAAACATCCGAGATCACCCGCCCTGTAACGGTGGTATCCTGCTTCCGTGCTCGGAGTGCTTGATTCAGAGCTGGAGAAGGAGAAGGTGGAGGAGCAACAAAATTTGGGGAGGTGTGATCCGTGCTTCATGCTGATCTCTCAGCCTTCAATATCACAAGAGACAAGCATTTCAACTGCATCGCTGGTTAGATATCACTCGATGTTCCTTCGATGAACGGCATGGCTGCAATACAAAGCCATAAGGAGACAACATTCGATTTCGGTCCCGATTTGATCAGTGCGACTTTTGAAATAAAGTGATGAGGTTCAACTTGAATTTTCGGTCACTGTGCCTTAAAGGCGCCAAACAAAGTCTATGGAAGCTTGGCTAAATGCTGCTTCAGCTTGTCGCGTGCTCCATAGCAAGTTATGTAAACATGCACAGGTGGCTTACATAAAATCATCAGTGGCTTCGACGCGCTTCAACACCAGCGGGACTTTTCGGCTTCGCGTCTTTGGCCCATGACATCTTTCGCCAATCTATCCACCATTGGTCAATCTCACAATATCCTCGGCATGTCTCCGCAACCTCTCAGTATCATTGGCGCTGGCCTTGGAGGTGTCACGCTCGGAAGAGCTCTGCTGGAGAGAGGAATCCCCGTTGTGCTATACGAACGCGCGACATCTGCGCCTAGACATGGCTATGGTATTAGTCTGCACGCGTCCACATATAAGCCATTGCTCAAGATGCTGAATATGGACGAGTCAACCTTCAGAAAGAGCGTTGCTGTCGATGCTGCTGTAGGCGGAAATGGTTCAATTGACCCCAAGAGACTGGTCTGTCCTCGCGAAGTGACATCTACATCATTCCGTGCACACCGCGAAAGGCTGGAAAAGCTGATACGACAAGGACTGGATATCAAGTGGGAGCATGGCCTGGAGAAGTTGGAGCAGACACCTAACGGCACTACACTATACCTCCAGAACGAAAGCAGCATCGAAGGTCAAACATGCATTGTTGGTGCGGACGGCGTGCACTCTCTCACGAGAAAGTCTATTCTGAGAGAAGCTGGTTTGGATGTCTTACCTTTCGTCACCTTCAATGGAAAGAGAAAGGTGAGCAGAACCACTTTCGACGATGTTTACGCTCCAGCTATGAGAGGATCCAATGTCATCGAAACTCACAACAACGGTGCTTTCCTACAAGTCTCTGTCAACGACATTACAACCGATCAAGCCAGTGTGAGCTGGGTGTATTCACGTCCAGCCAAAGGATCAAGCGACCGCTGTTTCAAGCCAAACCGACTACTCTCCGACGCTACCAAGATTCCCAATGAGTTCTACCAGGAAGTTACTGCACTTGAGGGTCTCTCTCAGCCATTCTCGGAAATCTTTGATGCGGACAAGATGAAGGAAGACCGTGTGTTGACATGGTTGATGCGCACCTCGAATGTCGACCTTCCTCAACTCTATCAACTTGCCTCTAATGGTATCTTCTTGATGGGTGACTCGGCACATTCTCAAGCCATCCTCGGTGGTGAAGGAGCCAACATCGCCATCTCCGATGGATTAACGCTTGCGGAAGCCATTGCTGCCAGACAGGGTGAGACGATCACGAATTGGTACAGCAAACGCTTCCCAGCCTGGGAGGAGAGTTTGAAGACGAGCAAGGCGACGATTGAGGACATGCACAAAAAGGAGGTTCCCAAAGCTAAGGTCTAGAAGACACTGTTCAATGAAGAATGAAAAGACTCTCGGGTGTAACAACTCGTCAGAAGACTCGAGCAGAAGAAGGTCGTTTTGATCGAACAAAATGAAATGCGATCTATCACCCTGGAGTATTCGGATGCTCTTCGTCCTGGGACCTCATGAGAGAATCTTGAACGCGCATCCTATTTTCACCAAGGGCTTGGGAGGTTGTTATGCCCTCTCCAGATCAAGCATCATGTGGACAGTCACACTATGGGTTCTGGTGTTCTAGTCGCCTAAGTCACCTTCCAGGCTAAAACAATGTTCAAGTTCTCCAACTCGGGCCCTAGCCTACTTTGAACAGAGGACCTCAGTTGAGAACAGATCAGCGATGACGGTGTTGTGACCGTCAGCTCAAGTCTATATTCGCAAGACATTGCGAAACAAGCACATACGGCCACAGTCAGCTGAAAACTGGGCATCCCGTCCGCTCTGCCATACATAAGCAGTTGAACGGCAGATTAGTACTACGGTGGGTGAC
>JGI24891J29808_1000361_pt1 | contig 32524 bp, 30 predicted proteins | sample FreactcultuFSWF8_FD_29808 | JGI IMG/M metagenome (IMG submission 29808) | reverse complement strand
TCCCTCTCAAGACGTTTGGCCTCGAAGTCTGCAAGCAGAGCAGCAATCTTGTCAGACTCTGCCTGCACGACCTTGTTCTTCTCATTGGCGGCGTCGGCTGTCGCTTTGTCTTCGGCTTGGAGAGCCTTGAGAGCGTTAATCAGGCTTTCGGCCTGGAGTCTGGCTTTCTCTTCCTCGAGCTTCTTTATTTCTTCAGCAGTCGGTGGCGGTGGAGCAGCAGGGGCAGGTGGAGGTGGGTCTTCCTTTTTCTCAGCCTTGGTAGGTTTATCCTCGGGTACAGGAGACGGTGTATGTGGATGATGCATATAATGATACGCACGGGGCATCATGGCTTGCATGGCTGGGTACGGAGCTGGAGGATAACCCCCGTACTGCATCTCTGGTGGCATGTAAGACATGCTGGTCCTGGCCACCATATCAGGTCTCTGCATCTGGTGAGTGCCGTATTGATCGTAGTAGTGGCCTGGCTGAGGGGAGGGAGCGAGAGGCGGCGCGGCAGTCACAAAAGGATTGGCAGCACTGGCCCCAGGATAGGAATAGCCTGGAGTACCATACCCGTACTCGTAAGGGGTCATGGCGGCAGGACCGGCGGAGAAGTACGAGCCAGAAGAAGTGCCTGACATCATGGTAGGCGGGCCTGTATGGTGGGCGTTCTGTTGGGCATAGTGCGGATCGTGGTATTGCTGTTCGTCCCACTGCGGCTCGTGGTAACTAGCACGGGCCGAGTAGCCTTGGTAGGGGTAGTGTGATGCCAGACTGGCCGAAAGCTCCGAGGGATCGCTCGGAGTCGAAACAGCTTCTGGGTAGGCGGCGTGTCGGCTTGGCTGAGGATGAGGAGGATGATGGTGCTCGGGTGGACGACGCGGTCGTGACTTGCGTAAGGAGGCTTCTTTGCGGATATGCGGAGGATCGTGCGACGGGGGATAAGGAGGTTGAGGATGTGAATGATGATGAGGGTGCGACTGGTATCTAGCGTGGCTGGAAGCTCTCGCGGCCGGTATAGAAGCCGAGTCGTTTGGACCGATGTCGCTCTCTGAGCTGGCCGAGGTGCTGTAGAGGCTGCTGTGATCGTTGCGATCGAGGTCGGAATGCGAGTAGTGTGCGTCGCCGTCGTCGTAGAGGTGGTGAGGGATCGGGTGAGAGCCCGTCGACGAATAGGTCGCAAAGTTGCCTCTGCCTCTCCTGCAAGGCCCGGTTAGCGCGACAGTAATCAAGGAAAAGCAATCCACAGAGACTCACGACATGTACCACGACGATGAGAGGGAAGTGTTTGTGCTGTTCCGCCCGTCTACGCCCAGATATAATCCTGTGTTTACTTGTCCAAAAGTCTAATCGTGCGAAGCTTCGCGCCGGCCGGGTGCCCCTCGTCAGACTGGGGGATGGAGCTGTGTCGCAAAGTCGACCCTCGTCAAGTGCTAAACAATCAAGGCGATGCAACCGCAGTGAGCCAGGGGGTCGCTCTCCAATTGGGCAGCAACGCGAATATCTGCAAACCCCTCTGTTTGCACGCTTGGAATACCTGAAAGTCGCTGGTTTTTCCGTCTTTGACCCTGGCGATAGGAATCCTGGAATGTATCAAGATGCGATACAGTAAAAAAGTTTGGTTCGTGAACAGGTAGTTTCTGAAAGTGTTGGCGGTGAGGGCGCACTGTGACGGCACCGAATATGCAAGGTGGGATAAATAGTCCACTCGCTGAGGTCTGGTAGAAAAGTCCTCTTGGTCCAGTCTGTGTTGGATCTCCGTCCACTTAGCGTCGTCCACGTCAAAAGCGACGTCTAGAAATTGCCTTGCAGCGAGCAGCGTTTGCAAAAAAGAAGCAGGCGCGCCGGATGGAAAGGTCGATCGCTCCGCCGAAGCCTTGGTCGCGCCGCCCTACTCTATTTATCCAATGGAAGATATCGGAAACGCTGGTCAAAATGGCTGCTTCTGCTGCTGCTTCTGCTCACGCTCGAGTAAAATCAGCCATCATCCAAACACGCATGGAAAATGGAATGAGATCAAGGTAAAGAACAGCTTCTTGTTCGTCTACCAACCCCTACCCCTTGTACAAGGAGAAGGAAGCGTGTGACTGGGACGTTTTGTTTCGTGGAGACGTACCCGGTTGCCCCTCCAACCTGCTGCTACACCCTGTCGATGGATGTGCTCTTCTCGAATAGTCGTAGTGAGATCAAGGTCTCTTTCGAATAGGTGGTCTACGAACTTTGCTATGCGTGAATTTGTGTGGAAACATTGAAGATGAGAAAGCGTTTGGGAAAAGGAGGTAATCGAGGTCTTGACGATGCTTCTGCAGCCTGTTGTCACACTCAATGGGGCATTACTGAAACGTGGACAGCGATTTCTCCCTTCATCTCAGGGCGCAAGCGTTGCTATTAAGTTCTTTCCATTTCTTCCTTCAGAGCCCAACCTAACCGCCGACAAGTTCTCTTGGGCTATTGTTCCATCCTCAATAGCAAAAGGTTCTTGTAAAAGGGCGGCATGGAACCGGGTTCGAAGTTCTGTACCGCCGCCGCGTCCGCATTTTTGGTCACATTGATGCCCAACTGCATGCAGCCATGCCCAAGCCGCAACGGCGCCACTCAGAATAACCATCTTGACATGAACCAAGATGATGAGTCACAGACGAGGCAACGTGAGTGGGAGTTTACTCCGATCGAGTTTTCGAAACGACTGTCAACTCATCCGCTTTTGTTACACAGACAGTCGACTCGAGCATAGATACCCAACGAGATGTACCACCCTCAAGCGGCGACCTGCTTCTTGGCCCTAGCAAGAGACCTTGAAAGCCGGCAGTGATCAGTCACAGAATAAGAGCAACGTAGATTGGTGTGCACATCTTCTCGTACGTCATGTGCCTGAATTGTGCGGCATCCTCAAATGGTTGTGGGTATCATTCATCTATGTACGTGAAAGTCGCGGCGCTCTCTCCAAACGCCACCGAATTCGAAAAAGAATGAACAGAGAAGGGAAGGTAACGATAAAATCTCGATATGCGAAAATCCAAAAGAAAAGAAGAAATATGCTTGCTGGTGTGAAAGAGATAACTGTTGACATCCCAGGCTTCATGCTTACCTGGAACAAGTTGCGGAGAGCAAAGGTATTTATTCTTCACCTCCTGCTTCTCCAACTCCGAGGACTTCAAGAACGACATTGACGGTGGTACTGACACACCACACACCAATGAGGATCCATCCAATCTTTCGGCTAAGAATCCACTTGTTCATGGGCACGGCGATGAGAAGTCCAATCAAGGTTATGAGCAACGTGACACCGCTGACGATCAACGTCTGTCCGACCTCGATCTCGTACGTGCGGAACTTGATCGGTTTCCCCGGGTGCTTTTCATGTCTGTGCTCCGCTCCACGGATCAAGATCCATGAGCCGGAAAGACCAATACCGAGTAGGATATTCAGCATGGGACCACCAAGACATGCACTCAATGCCATGATAGGATAGCCTAGTCCTGCCACTGTGATGTCTGCGACAAGGTCACCCAGTGAATTGCCAACAGCAAAGATGGTAAGACCCATGATTGCGTGCGACATGTTCATGATGACTGCAAGTGCCTTCAAGACAGCGACGACCTGTGAAGCGATAGTAGAGATCCACGCTATCGAGACGACAAAGCCAGCCATGGAAAGGATGGTATTGTATGGCTTTGGTCTATGAGTTGGTGTCGTAGTCAAGAGCAGAGGGATGAGAAGGACAACCGATACAAGTAAGGATATCAGCATTGGTCGAATGAGCGTTCGTATGCCGTCGGTCTCATCGTCGAGGTATTGAGTGTAGATGACGACAACGATCAACAAAGGCGCCAGGAATAACTGAACGATCGTCAGCCATCTGTTCCAGTACTGAGGTTGAATTTTGGCGCTTGATGGATGGGGCGATGGGAGAGCTGTGTTCACAGCCGCGGACAAGAGAGGGTCATGTTCTCCAGGAACGGCCAGAAAGTCTCGCTCAATATGGGTTGCTACTGCAGCACTTCCACCACCTGGCGCAGCAGAGGCATGCATGTAGTCCGAAACGTGTGACTCAGATATAGGACTTTCAGTGTCCAGGGGGTGAATGCTTGGAGCATGAGATCCTGTGTTGTCAAGAATGCCGATTTCCTCTTCAATCTCCTCCCGATCCGACTCTACAACGGGCAGAGTGACAATCAACAAGAACATGCTTGGAGCTGCCACTACAGCGAGCAATCTCTCCCACCAGTTCTTGTTTCGCCAATGCTCAATCGTGGGCAAGAGCCTATACAACAACACAAGAGGAGGTGGAAGGAACTTGTAGGGCCACCAGCGGAGAGGTCTCTCATCTTCCTCGTCATCAATGTGCGTTGGGGGATATGAAGCAACAGAAACGCTTGCGGGAGGGAGGTATAGACTAGGAGGTCTAGAGCTGCTAGCGGAAGCCGGCTCATAATATGCTGGGAAAGGAGAAGACGGCGCTGATGCATTCGGTGAGATCTGACTGCTTGCCGGTATTTTGAGATTGTAAAGGTCTTTCCCGAATGTACGAGGTGAATGGCTAGGGCTGCTCAAGCGAGATCGAGGAGTTGGAGATACTGCCGCATCTTCCAACATGTCTGGAGCTGGCGCACTGATCAAGCTTGTAGAACGGTTACGTTGGTACTCAGAAGCGTCAATCTCAGGGTCTTGTCGCGAGCTCGTGACATAATCATCAAAATCAGAGACGGTGACTTCAGGAGTGTGAGGTCGACGAGAACGATCAGATGGCATACTGCGGAAGGATGCTGGCCGAGCTGAAGGTGGTTGAAGTTTATTGTCTTCATCTTCGACGATGTCCATCATGTTAGGGGTGTGCTTTTGCACGAAACGAGGATCGATGCGCAGATGCGCAGCATCGTTCGCAGAGACGGCACGTGTACGTCCAGATGTGTTTTTGAAGACGTCAAGAGCAGGCCGTTCAAGGGTTGGAGAATTCCCTTCGGTCGTCGCATGGAAAGGAGGTCGAGCAGCTGGGTCGGAATCTCCAGATAGCTGCTCTTGTTGCTGAACAGTAGTGTATGTTGGATCGTCAGAGTAGCGCCTGGTGTGCATGGGAATCGTTTGATGTTGTCTGGTTTTTTGCAAAGACTTGAGGACTGCTTGAAACTCAAGAGCACCTACCAAACTGGGTCGAATGGGCGTCAGAGTATTGCGACGAGATCCAGGGCCAGGTCTAGTCAAGCGCATATTGCTCTTCAGCTCACCCAACCATCGGTCTCTAGCTTCGTCGTCATCCTCGTCCTCGTATGGCTCGACGATGTGAGGTGTGTCGCCTCTCTCAAGAGCAGAAAAGTCATCGACTGAAGGGCCGCGGGAGAACGAAGGCCTTGTGTTGGGCTCTTCATCTTCGATGTCATGATAGGACTCTTCGGCATCGACTTCTTCGCTTCCAGGGACGACGAAATGACCCCTTGCAGCAGCAATTCTCTCGCGTCTGCGTCTTCTGACACCCATCCACCAGTGCCAGATAACGACAAAAGCGACGTAAAAGATGTAGAAGAGGACCATTGTGATGCACTCCCAGAGGTGTAGTCTTCCGTCCCACAAGAAAGACAAACTGAAAGCGGCGGCAACGGTGAAGAAACCAACATCACGGATGAAGGCCTTTTTGGCAACTTTGAAAGGTCTAACAAGAGCCATGGAACCAGCAACGACAGCAGTGATGAAGCCAGCAGCACCGAACAACTCTCCAATGGCCAGACTACTGCTGTTTGTACTGAAGGCGGCAAAGGTAGAAAAGACATCTGGACTGCCGTTTCCGAAAGCCAGAAAGGTGACGCCAGCCATGCTCTCACTCATTCCAAGAATAGTAGCGATTGTGCTCAGGTTGATGCAGAAGAAGTCGCTGGCAGCTATGCCGATAGTGCTGAACAAGAGACCAAGCCATGAGACGAGAATGAGGAAAGCGACGGGTTTGGCGTGCGGCATTCGGCAGTAGAAGAGGGAAAGATACGAGTAGAAGCCTGGGTCTTCATCGGGGCAGTGTTTTGTGATGTAGCGGCACTGGTCGGTGGCTTGGTGGACGAGTCGGCACTGTGACACAGGTCAGTAAGATAGACGTTGCTTTGAGGCAGAGGAAGATGCACCTCTTCATCGCTGGAAGCGAATGCGCCGAGCTGTCTCTTGTTCAAAGTCGTGTATGGATGGGCATGGCGTTGGATCGAAGTGTCGGAGCGATAGACGTAGCCTGCGAGGCCGAGCAGGGAGAACAACAGGACGGTGTAGACGAAGGACTGAGGTGAATATCGCCGTCTATGAATGCGCGACGAGGCATGGGCCCGGTGCTTTGGGTAGAGATTGTGAAGCGAGGTCATTGCGAGCGTGTCGCATGCCAGAGTGGAGAGTCGCGAGTCGGAGGAAGGATATGTGTCGAGGGTCAGGACAGCATGGTTGGAAAGGGCAAACGAATAGGCATCAAGATATCAAAAGTTGGTCTCTAGGAAAATGTGCCGTGGGCTGCGATTGCGACTCGATCAAGGACAAGGACATGACCAAGGATGGGACGGCCAATGACGAGGCTATCCGCTGTAATGTGGCTGAGTATCGATAGGGCTGCTGTGGCGCCACACTTTCGAGATGCAACTTGCGGCAGGGTGGCAGCCTGCTTGAGCCTCGACCCCCACAGTTTGTTGTTTGTTTGCACCGACAAAGGCGCTCTTCTCTTGTGACGAAGCACGCATACCCTGTCGCAACCATCGACGCTCGCCATTCGGCTACATCTACACACACAACGGACCCCTGGCGACCTCGACACCATCAACATGCCCCGAGTGCGCCCAAGCGGTGCCGCCGCCAATGCTCCCGTCACAGCGACTCCTCACAAAGCTGGAATTAAGATACCGCTCAACGATGATCGCGAAGAAAAAGCAAAGCGCCTACAATCGCGCCAGGCCTTCCACGAAATGCACATGAATTCGCTCAAGGCTGCCGCATCTCCCGCCCGCAAACGAAAGTCGCTAGGCCCAGAACTCGCAGATGGCCCTCAAACTCCCAGCGGAAATGCATCTCAGGAAGAGGGTTTCCATGTCGGAGGAAGTGCCGTCACGCCTATGAAGCGTGTTCCTATCCTGGCCAACTTTGAAGAATGGATGAAAATGGCCACCGATAATAAGATTAATGCAACAAATTCTTGGAACTTTGCTCTGATCGACTACTTTCACGACATGTCCCTGTTAAGAGAGGGCGATGGCGTCAACTTCCAGAAAGCTTCTTGTACTTTGGACGGCTGTGTCAAAATTTACACTAGCAGAGTCGACAGTGTCGCAACAGAGACTGGAAAACTATTGAGCGGTCTTGCCGACAGTGGAAACAAGAAGAAGCGAGGAGATGCAGATGATGAGGAGAACGAGGATGGCGAAGATGAGGAGGGCGAAGACGGCACCAAGAAAAAGACGAAGAAAAAGTCACACCGCTCAGAGGCCACACTGGCAACGTCTTTCGCTCAACTGCAGCTCAAGAAGATGGAACTCGAATTTTCTGTCGACCCACTGTTCAAAAAGGCATCCGCTGACTTCGATGAGGGCGGCGCAAAAGGCTTATTGCTGAACCATCTCTCCATCGACAACACTGGAAGGATCGTCTTTGACAGCAGCGACGATGCACAGGATGATGATGAATCTCGACGAGACAGCATGGTTGAGGGGGAGGAGGAGAAGCTCGACGATGAGGAAATCAAGGCCGCTCCGCCGGCACCCATCGACATATCTGGACTGGCTGCTCGTTTCTTCCCCGATCTCTCCAAACTCGACTCTCAGGATATCTGCCCCTCGCTCAAGACTTTTGAACTTGGTGGTGGCAGCGCCTCGATGGATTTGCCCTTCTTGAAGGCCCCTGAAGATTGGCGCACGCAGAAGGAAGAGGAGGACCATGATGACGCTCGTTCTGGAATTGTTCTGGGCGACGATGATGCTGTTGGCTTCGACGACGATGACGGTGCATTCGGTGGCTTTGACATTCCCATCGATGCTGGTTTCGGTGAGGGTGGTGAAGCCTGGGCTAAGGAGGCACATGTCGAGCCACAACTTCGACCTCACGATGCAGGCGCCGACGTTGATGCAGGCGTTGGTGTTGATGCAGAAGGCGGCGAGGTGGGTGGGTTCGACTCAAACGGCAACCAGTTCGGTGTCACTCTGGCGCATCGCGGTGACGAACACGAGAACATTCTGAGCTACTTTGATCAAGCACTGCAAAAAAACTGGGCCGGTCCGGAACATTGGAAAATCAAGAAGATCAAGGATGCAGCGAAAGCGACACCTGCCACGACAAAGAAGAAGGAAAAGGAGCCTTTCGAGATCGACTTCATGAGTCCAATGAACCAACAACTAGCCGACCTCCTCTACATACCAGCTCCCTCGAACGCGACTATCAGTCTGCCCAAGAAGGACTGGAAGAGCAAGACGCGCAATTTGCTACCCGATGACAAGCACTTTAGCTCACGCGATCTGCTACGACTTTTCCTCAAGCCCAAGGCTCGCATGGGTTCACGAAAGTCAACGCAACAGACGCGCGGCGGTGTTGAACAGTTCCAACACGGCGACGTAGATGAGGCATATTGGGCAAATAACCAAGGTCTGGCTGAACCTCAACCCATCGATGAAGAAGGTGCTCGAGGAGATTACGACGCCAACTTTTTCCAAGACGATGGCTTGGGTGCAGCACCAGGCGCTGCGGATGACGATGACGATTTTGCAGATGCGCAAGAGATGTTGCCAGCTGCTGATGCCTTCGATGCTGCACAGTCAGGGGTACCTAACGATCTACCCCCAAGCAGCCAAGAAACCGCCTTTGGATCAAATCTCATCACGCAAAGTAGACGCATGCGACCAGAATATGTACAATACGCACGTGTGGCGAAGAAGGTCGATGTACGACGACTGAAGGAAGAAATGTGGCGAGGCATTGGATTTGAAGTAAGATCCCGTCCTCTCTCATCCACAAGATCACCCCTTCTGACATGCACCTCACAGATTGAACCCACACAAACTCCTTCCAAAGCACCACCACCACCAACCGTCGATATAACCGAAGAAGGCACCTTCAAATTCACAGATGTGATGAACAACCTGCGGCACGTCTATCCCCAACAACAATTATCAGACATCAGCACGAGTTTCGGGTTCATTTGTTTATTGCACTTGGCCAACGAAAAGGGTCTGGTCATTGAAAACCAAGAAGGCTTTGAAGAGTTGATATGCAGGAAAGATGTCAGTTTCAATGCCGCAGATAATGTTTAGGATGTGTCTTTTGGATGGGTTGGGATCGTTTTGGTTCATAGGTATGGCTTGGTGAAGATGGATGGTCGGTGTGTATAAACGATGATGTTTTATTTTCCTCGTCAAGTCCTGCTCAATATTGCTTGGTTCCTGATTTTGTAAACACCCTATCCTCGATTCCACCCGATCCAAAGAAGGCTCCCCAATCGAGTTTCCCGGAAGCATTCGCTCTCGCCAACTCTGGAGAACAGGTCTGAAAACAACAAAGCCAATGGGATATCTCCCTCGGCAACTGACTGAACCAGATACTTCGATACATCAAGCATGCAAAACAGCACCCTCCAAACACCTCTCCACTCCCCTCTCCGTCACTTTTAACTCCCTATCTCCGGAAACCCTCCACGTCAACCCCGTCGCAGCATCGTCATCCCCCTGCCTTTTCCACCCACCACCATCCTCCCTCCTCAACAACCCAGCAGCAAAAACACAATTCTCACAATCAACCCACGAGTGCAGGAGTATAGGTGATTCCGCTCCTGGTAACACTCACGTATTCTTTTTTTTGGTGGTGGAGTTCCAATCGATACAGCGGGTTTTGAGGCGGAGAGCGGTGGGGGCAGAGGATTGGATGGGGGTGTTTGTGGTGGCAGGTTGTGAAATATGTTGTAGTGTATTTGCACATTTGTTTTCGGGTGGGAAGGGAGGGTTGGTTGGGTGGTGGAGGGTTTTGCGTGACGAAGGTGGGTTTGTGGGAGGAGTCCTTGGGTCGGCGCTGATGGGAATTTGTTGATGGAGTTTTTTTTCTTTTTTTGACTGGTGGGCCTTTTTGGTTGACGATGGAGTTGTGTTTCGCCGGGGTGGGTTTTCTGCTCCTAGAATGAGTGGGAGGGTTCGATGCGTTCTTATATATGAGCAAGTCATCTGGCAAACAGCAGGTATATACGAGCAATTCATTCTTTTTTGTTGCTATCTGGAAATGCAAGCGATGGTACCTCGAGTCCGACGGGGCACATGCATACTATACTAAGTTTATTATCCCTAACGGAATTTTCAGCGGACCTCTCCGCGCTTCTATGCAAACAAAAGTTATTGTTTCTTATTGATAGAACAAAGTGTTGTTACAAGAAGCCTTTGTTTTTCCCTTTTCATCGTGTTCGTTCTCTCTAGCAGCTGTAGACGAATAGAGCTACTCGTAGCATTACCATTTTTGAACTTGTAGTACTTCTAATCGGGACTATAGCAAGCACTACCTAGAGTCATCCAAACAAGCTGTTTAGACAGTGTCTACACGGGTTGAGCACGGCTTCGAGACACGAGTACCATCCAGAACTGAATCGTAAAGGTTGGTAGGACGGGAATCGATTGCTGCATTCTAGGCTTGGTTTTCCATCGTGATAGCACATAAGACATCTTGGGCCAGAAATTACCTCATAACCTGCTGAGTTGGTCTGATCATAGAGACGATATGCCTTCAACAGGCAGAAGGTGGCAGTGATGCCAATGGAGGCCTAGTCTTCAACTTTGTTGCTCTGGTCGAATCTCCACGATTTTGGGATCATCGTTGTTGAGGTCTCAAAACGGGAAATCCACAAGAGGTCAGCATGCTGCAGCAGGGCAAGATTCTCGAAGGAACGACTATGTTTGGATGAGTAGTCAAGTTATTACCGCACGAGCCATATAGAAGCTGTCACGACTCGAGGAACGAACGACAGGAGGAAGGCTGCTTGAAATTGTGGTGCATCATTATTGACGCCAGTCTCAACCTGTGCTCGGCGAGTAGGATTTATCTTTGATCGCCATCGAGATGGGTTGTAGGTCCCGTGTGATGCGACGTCGTGACAGAAGTTTGACGATGATCTTATTGTTGATGGTTGAGCCTCTGACTTGGAAATGGCTGGGAGCTCTGACCAGCATCCCCAAAGCTCGGTATTTCCGGAGAGGATGCTTTCTTTCCTTTGGAGGCCCTGCACCACCATCTGCCGCGTCAACGGAGATGAATAATGGAAAGAACGCGCATATTGATTGGTGTACGCACGTAACCTGCAGACGCCTCCAACTTCGTCCCGCATCGCTCCTTCCGGGAGTCGGAAGGCTCAGACTTTTACGACGAAGACCATTTCTCGTTTGCTCTTCACTCAATAATCATACAGACAAAACTCGGCCGAGTCACCTGTCTGTCAAATGAAGCGACAGTCGCGACACGGCCATCAGGCACGCCGGCTTGATGTGCCGCAACCCTTCGAAACACGCCTCTTCCAACCATGTTTGATGATTGTGATCGCTACTCATGACCTGCAGATCTCTGCCTCTCAATCGCGTCCTGTCCAATGTTGTGCGAACGCCTCGGAGGCAAACGAAGCCACATATACACGGCAATGAATCGCATCATGCACACCTGGTTGCATTGCCGCTCAGTGATTCTTCGTCGCCGTAGCCTTCTACCATTCTCTGACGGAAGCATGTCAACCTCGAGACCAAGACCGGGGTCTGTATAACAAGCGTTTGGCGGATATTGGCTCGCCAGAGTTACCCCTCTCTTCCCCATGCTCCCGCTTGAGTGGCTTAATACATAATAGCTACAGCATTATAGTGCCATCTAGCCCCTTTGTGTCGCAACTCTGGTCACAGGAGCAATTCGCTTCTTGCAATTCTCATCCCACCAGACTGCCATTGGGCAGAAGCCGATGTCAGAGCTGAAGCTTCGGCGGGACTTGTCTGTGGTTGATGAAATTTGCTGACAGCCGAACGGGGCATATGCAGGTCGCAAGAGTGGTGGTAGCTGCTTCGGCAAGGTACTAACCTTAAGCCTTACTCGCACTGTTGGCTCGAGCACCCCTGCTGAGTCGACGGGGTTGCAGATCGAGGTTGATCCATTCAAGGTTGCTGTTCCAGGTGTGTGCACAAAGGCCAATACGATGGCTAAATCCTTCGTTCAGGACGTCGACGTGCTAGAGCGGCACATAGACTACTAGAAGAGATGGCCAGTACATTCTACCCCATCCCATCTGCCGCCCTGGTTTTTTCTTTCCATGCGTCTGGGAGACCACTTCAATTGCTACCCTGGCTGAGATCTCTCGCAGGTACCAGACAGTACCGCAAGGCCTCCAGCACCCTCTGACGTACTCGTACCTCATCTCGATCGTGTGCCGTCTTTTTCAACCACTGGATTGTTCGTTTCTCATCCCATTCCAACAACGACACTTCCAAGAGCCGGCAGTATGGTCAAAGAGATAAACGTCGACCCGTCGTCAGGGCACTATCCTTCGCCGTACAGCTTGTCGCCTCTCGGGCCAGTATTGAAGAAAGGTCTCATGGCACCGGGTCTGATGGGGTTGCTTTCCGTCGTTACGACTCTTGGTCTTCTGACGTTCATTGTCTATCGCTTTTCTACATGGAGAAGGCATTACAGGACATTTGTCGGCTACAATCAATACGTTGTTCTGTGTATGAATCTCTTGATTGCCGACTTCATACAAGCCGCCTCTTTCCTCTTCTCATTCCACTGGATCAAGAAAAACGGCATCTTTGCTCCCTCATCAGCCTGCTTCGCGCAAGGCTTCCTACTCAACATTGGCGATTTGACATCCGGCTTCTTCGTCATGGCCATCGCCTTCCACACTTTCTACACCGCTGTCAAGGGGCGTCGCATCGGGCACGTTGGTTTCACTATATCTGTGGTCTCGGTGTGGTCTTTCGCCTTGGTATTGAGCATCATTGGTCCGATTCAATACAAAGACAGATACTTTGTGCGTGCTGGTGCATGGTGCTGGGCCGGCGAGCAATATCAAACAGATCGTCTGGCTTTACATTACCTCTGGATATTCATTGTCCAATTCGGAACCATCATCATCTACGTCTTTGTTTTAATCCGACTGAGAGCCGCCGTTGCCGCCGTGGTACCTTCCGTCAGAGTCCAATCTACCAGTTACGCCAAGGTGGACAGAGCAGCAAAGCTGATGGTGCTATATCCATTGGCATACATCGTCCTGACACTTCCTCTGTCAGCAGGTCGCATGTGGAGCATGGCACACCACGAAAAGAACCTCCCCGATGCCTATCAATGCGTGGCAGGCGCTCTCCTGGCCAGCTGCGGTTGGGTCGACACCCTCCTTTACACACTCACCCGCAAGACCCTGATCAACGGCGGCGGCAACTCAAATCGCCGCGTCCGCTTCAACGACGCAAAGAGCAGTAACGAAGACCCCTCAAGCATCGACCCGAATGGTGGCTCCATCCTCCAAACCCGTACCGTCACCGTCAGCGCCGGCCAAGTCTACGCACTGGACACCATCGATGAAGAACAACGCGGTCGGCCGGAGAACAAACACAGATACAAAAAGAGCTTTACGGAAAGGACGGGACATTCGCCTACAGGCAGCTTGGACCCCATCATCACTGGCCACCATCTGGGTGTCGGATCAGACAAAGTCGGTACGGAAGTGCAGGTAACATCTGCAGCTATCGACACATCCAGCGACGATGGCGCTTCAAGGTTATCGAGCTTTGACGATGGGAAATCACCGCATGCACGATAAACGCTACGACACACTGTGCATATTTTCTTTCTTTTGTTCAATTTTTCTTCTTGTCTTTTATACAACTTCAGAGATACCATTCTTGTTCAATATGATCTTGTTACTATTCATCTGTTGCACTCTTCTTCATTATTGTGCATGTTTCCCCATCTGTGCCGTCGAGGCCGTTTATACTTCGGTCGCTCCTTCGCGTCCTCTTTTCCAATTCCTCCACCAGCAGTATCCGAGAAGACGCAGACGGCACGATTGTCCTCTTGACTCTTCGTGCTGATCATCTGATGGATTCGATCCTCCGTATATAAACATTTGACAGGGTGATAGCGCTAACAATGCTCAAAAAACACATCCGACGATGGCACCTCAACTACACCATTTCGTCCGTCCCTAATCGAAGTTGCTAATGACTATATATATCTACTCTTGTGATAACGACCTTGATACCTCAAGTCCTTGCACCACATGAGTAAATTAAGATTAAAGTGTTTTATCATCCATGGTTTTGCAAAGTGATATCCAACAAGATGGTCATGAGTTCATTCTTAGAAACAAAGCCGCGATAAAATTCGAAAATCATAAATTTTTCCATCACACAGCAGTTCTATAGACTTGAAACTCTCAGGGACCAAATATTGACTATCAAACACTTGTATCATGAAGTTACTTTGTCCAAAGATGATATCGTGCCATAATCTTCGACGATTGAATACAGTTCGATCTCGAAAATTGTGGGTTGCGATATCACCCTGTCCATCACATCACGTGCTTCCAAACTTCAACTTCTTCAACACCAGCGGCGTCAGGCAAACCATAGACCTAGAGAACGCAAATCGAAGTCTTCAAATTATCCAGAGAGAAAGCTGAATCGGCAGTAGACTAAACATCGTGGTCAATGGCAAATCACCGTGGTGGATAGGGATAGTCAACAGATGGATGCACGTCGGTGGCGGGAAAAACACAATTCACTGACCGTGGAAACAGAAGAGCAAAGAGGCAGCAACGAATTAGCAAGAAAAACGTAGCAACACATCACAAATCCAACACGGAGAGGCACAGATATTTTTAGTTGAACGTAAAAAGAGACATTTTCATTTCTAAGCTCCATCGCACAATATGATAAATGCAACGAAAGCTACAGCTCGCAGACAACAATAGAAAAGCGAATGCTTGATTTTGGTCATGCGCCCCACCCTCCTCCATGCGATTAGCATGGTCGAAGGGATGGTGCGTTGTTGTTTGTCTGCTCCTTTCCCCCAATCATACTTCATCCTAGATCAAGTCTACCCAGCCGCGTCCTAAATCGTGAAAGGGTATGCTCGAACATACTCCTGAGATGCTCATGCGGGTATCGGAAAGGCTTCCCATCACTCGTTGATGGAAATCCCTTAGAGCTTGTCGTAGTAGTTCTCGTAACCGGGAACCTCGGGCTTGAGACCCTTGCGCTTGCGCATCTCGAGGGTGACTTGACCGGGCATGGTGGTGCCATCGAGGGGAGAACCACCGGGGAGGACCTGCCAATGGTCGAAGACCAACTGGGGGAAGGCCTGACCGGAGGTGGCGGCACGGAGATCGGCGTTGAAACCGAAGGACTCCTTGACGGGAAGGTAGGCCTTGATGTTGAACAGGGGAGTTCCGGGACGCTGGGCCTCCTCGAAGACGTGACCACGACGGCGGGTAAGGACAGAGTAGATACCACCCATGGCCTGCTCGGGGACCTGGATCTCGACCAAGAAGACGGGCTCGAGGAGAGCGGGGTCGGAGAGAAGGACCGAGGCGTAGAGAACACGACGAGCGGTAGGGATGACCTGACCACCACCTCTGTGGATGGCATCGGCGTGGAGGGTAACATCCTGGATGTTGAAGCGGATAGAGCGCATGGGCTCCTCGGCAACGGGACCTTCCTTGGTGGCCCACTGGAAACCAGAGACAACGGAATCCTTGATTTCGTTGAGGTACTGGACAGCCTTGGTCTGGTCAACCAACAAGTTGGCACCGTTGGTGTCGGGACCGAAGCACCAAATCTTGCGGGCATCGGTGACATCCCAGCCGTGCTCGTCGGCGAGGATACGGGCACGAGCCTTGAAGTCGTCACGGGGGGCGATCTTGCCGGCCTCAATGGCGAGCGAGACCTCCTCGGACAGAGGGGTGGCGGTCATGTAGATACGGTTGTGCTTGTTGGGCGACTTGGACAGGGCAGTCATGGTGGAGTCACCGGCAACGGTCTCACGGTACTGGACGACGGGGTCCGAGATACGGAGAGGAACACCAGCGTGGTCCTCCTCGAGATCCTTCAAGCAAATCTCGAGATGGAGCTCACCGGCACCAGCAACAACGTGCTCACCGGAGGGGGTGATGAAGGTCAGGACACAAGGGTCGGACTTGGACAGACGCTTAAGACCCTCGACAAGCTTGGGCAGATCGTTGGCGTTCTTGACCTCGACGGAGCGCTGGACAACGGGAGAGACGGAGAACTTCATGACCTTCATGTTGTGGGCAGTCTCGGAGGTGGTAAGAGTACCAGACTTGAGCAAGAACTGGTCAATACCGACGAGACCAAGAATGTTACCGGCGGGAACATCCTCGATGGGCTCGGTGTAACGACCCATCATGAGAATGGTACGCTGGATAGACTTGACGAACAAGTCCTCCTTCTTGCCAGGGGTGTAGTTGGGGCCCTGGATGCGGACCTTGAGACCGGAACGGACGGTACCGGCGAATACACGACCGAAGGCGTAGAAACGACCCTTGTCGGAGGTGGGGACCATCTTGGAGACGTACAACATGAGAACACCCTTGGGGTCACAGTCGCGGATGGCGATGGCGGCCTCATCATCAGGGGGACCCTCGTAGAGAGTCTCCATGCGGTACTTCTGGGCGGTGGCGGGCGAGGGAAGGTGGAGAACCATCATCTCGAGGAGAGCGTCAGCGGCAGGAAGGAACTTGCGCATGACGGTCTTGAGGAGCTGCTTCTGCTGGAGCTCCTTCTCGTCACCAGTGAGCTTGATGTCGAGCTTCTCGCAGAGCTTGAAGACCTCCTCGTTCTTGGCGTTCATGACGGAAGAGAAGATGCGGAAGATGGGGTCAAGGACGAACTGGTTGAAGGCACGCTCGGTGTCGTCGCCAGCAACCTTGGTCCACTTCTTGGTCTTTGCGTTGAAGAAGTTGTCGCCCCACAGACGGTCCATCATCTTGTTCTTGTCGACACCGAACTTCTTGGCGTAACGACCGGCGAACTGACGGATGGTGAAGGCCCAGCCGTGAAGACCGGAACCGAAGGCGACGGTACCCTTCTCGGGGTAGACCTGGACGTCACCGAGGACTTTGTCGAAGTAGGTCGAGATGACGACGTTGACGGACTCGATAACACGGGAGAAGTTCTGGTACAGATCCTCCTTGGAGAGCTGGAGCTCGAGGAGAGCACGGTCGACCTTGTTGATGATGACGACGGGCTTGATACGCTCACCAAGAGCCTGACGGAGGACGGTCTCGGTCTGGACACAGACACCCTCAATGGTGTCGACGACGACGAGAGCACCATCGGTGACACGGAGAGCAGCGGTAACTTCAGATGAGAAATCAACGTGACCAGGCGAGTCGATCAAGTTGATCAAGAACTCGTTCTTCTCGGTCTTGACGGGGATGTCCTTGAGGTCCTCCTCGTCCAAGAGCTGGGCGAAAAGGGAGATGGCGGTGGACTTGATGGTGACACCACGCTCCTGCTCGTCGGGACGAGTGTCGGTGAAACGGGCCTCACCAGCCTTGGCCGATGAGATGATACCGGCACGCTGGACCAGGGAGTCGGTAAGGGTAGACTTTCCGTGATCGACTGAGAGTGTTGTCAGTAGGCTGTTCAGCAAGCTGGTTGTGCGCAGAGAGGCTTACCGTGAGCAATAACGGACATGTTACGGATGTTGATGGGGCTGCGCGGTCGTCAGTATGCTGTCCATGGCTGCTTGTCTCAATAGGGCCGGATCTTACGAATCCATCAATCCGCGGATCTGGTGTCATGGTCAGCATCTCTACTCATGCGCATGGCTGGTGGTGCGTTGCTTACCTCCTCAACAGTGAACTTGACCATGTTGGCGGTATTTGTATGGGTATCTCTTGAAAAAGTTTTACTTGGAGGGCCCCGCTCTCAGTGTAGTGCGTCAAGCACTGGTGAATGTGTAGATTGAAAGAGAGCCTGCCTGTGAAGGAAAAAAGTGAGCGACCGAGTCTTTATCAAGGCGACGGCGAGGTGGGAAAGAGGCTGACCTGAGACGAGGCGATGGAGTCGATGGGAGGGGAAAGAGAGAGAAGGAGAGCTCGCTTTGTCTGCGTGAGGAGGAGACACGGATTTTTGACGAGTGGGGTGTGCGAGCGCGCTAGTGCCAAGTGGCGGCAACCCGATTGGATTTTTCTTCATCAGAATGCACGTCCGTGCTCAGTTATACGCCTGCTGCACATCTTCCTATCCATCAACCATCAATCATGACCACTGCGGTGACTAGATACAGATCCTCGTAGACAGCCATGTAGCCATCTACCTATTCATATCACGCATCATGCGCAACTTCTACTTGTATCAACAGCTCCAGGAAGCTAATCAAGCTCACACGTCCATAGCTCCTCAAGCTTGCCTTGCCTTTGCAGCTCACCTCACCTAAAAAGCAACATCAAGGGCTACTTTCGCCGACCTCACCGAGCTTCAACCAGGACACCGCACCTCGTCCATGTGGCAAACCTCTTTTGCGTGCTTGTCTCCACCAGTTGACTACATTTTTTCCCTCTCATCCTTGCCTTCCATCACTCTTCGTGTTCGTCAAGGCGCGTGAAGCGTCAAGTCCAGCCTTCGTGATTTTGCCGAGCTTTGCTGCCCAACGAAAGATCGACGGCTGGGCCCCCCGTTGGTTGCGATGCCACCCGCTTTGCTGTTTGCCACCTTCTTCATTTGCTGCTTCGTATCGAAGTTGATAACACTCGTTTTCGATTTTGTGTATTGCACATCTGATCATCAGCAATCGAATCATCTCAAACAATCAACAACAGCATCATCAGAGGGTTCTGCAGGAAACCCGAATTGCAGCTTCTACGCGCATCAAAAAGCTTTGGTAAATAACATTCACTTCAAATCAACCACGATAGCCATCTCAACCTCTCAACCTCTACTGCCATGACCAATACGTAAAATCCCATACCTTCTCTGGACAACTGTCAACACATGCGTGACCGCAAAATGGAAGACGCGATGTTACGCTTGACTCCCACAAACTTCCATCTTTATCAGCCTTGAGCTTGGGATAAACTTACCCTTCTGACTGGCAGGTTCACTTAGCTTTCTACCACTTGGTCAGTTAGTCGTGGCAGCAGCTATCGATGCATATCTCTTGTCTCTCTTGGATTTACAACTCATGGATTTTCCATTGTCGGTATTGATATCTCATCGCAAAAATCCTTTGACAATAGGCACGCTCGAAACCACACACGCCCGTCTCCCAACATATGTGGTCAAGCAATGTACATCAACGCTGTGATCTCCGGAGCCATTTTCATGCTCCACTCTAGCCTTTCGTCACCTCAAACAGTCCAAAGAATACCTTGAAAAAAACCTGCACCTACAACTGTTCATTTCCACCCTCCAGCACCTTACGACCAAACCATCAGTCCCAAAAGCCGAAGAACATGCCGGCTTATATCAAAAATTCGTCACTTAAGACGAGCGTGCCTTCTTCACTTCCCCTTGTCTGAAATAACCATTCACGAAAAAATCCACTTTTGAGGGAAAAGCTCGTAAGATTGCATACCAATGCTAGGTACTCTGCATAGCAAGCACTTCTTACACACGTCTTTACTATACCAATCTCCCTAGACCGCAGTCGAGGATGCGTTTGCGACTACAACGCTCGTCCCGAGGTATTTAAGCAGAGACTCCTTCATTCTGCCTATGCCGTCTTTTCGCTCCTGCAACTTCAAATTCAATATCGTATATACATCGTCGTCTTTTCCACTTCCAGTCTCCAATTGAGCGAGGATCTCGCCTTGTCGCCTTCTCGCCTGGTATGCTCATAGGCTGGTTACCGACACAAGATAACCATCATTTCCTTGATGATTATCCCTCCAACAATGCCTCGACGATAACTTCGATATAAAGCGATAAAGCAACACCCCTAGTATCGCGAATGCATATTGTACTCGTCAAGTCCAAATGATGATGCACATCCATCCTAGCCGTACGCACGCACACATGTATGCAGCTGAACACACACATGCATGCAGCTGAACACGTGCAAGCAGCCGAACACCAAACAACCTACATCCCAACACCTACATCCCAACACGCAGCCCATGAGGATATAGCCATAAATCCTCTTCCACTGTTGTAAGATAACTTCCACTTCTTTCCACCTCCCTCACTCTCTCTCTCGGAGAGGGGAAGAAAAGGGAGTAAAATACCCATCACCCCGACCGAGAAGGGATGCGGGTGTTATGGTATTAAAGATTGTCGTTCTCCCTGTCCTAGAAGTACCCGTCGAGGTGAAGAAGTTGGTGGTTCGAGGATAGAAGGGTATTTCGCCGGGTTTTGTGTGTGTGGTGCCAGTGAGCATGATTGCTAGAATGGATGTTTCCAATCAATGCCCTCCACAACCATTGTCAGAAGCGTCCATGAAAGCGAGAAGTGATATGCAATATCGCCCTGAGCCAGGATACCCACCTCCATCCAAGAAATCGTGTCCACAAATCTCTTCAAAAAGGATATCAAACGAAATTTCCCCCATCAAAATATTTCCATCATTCCATCATTTCCCATCCCCTTACCTCTCAACGCAAACATTTCTGCACGAGCGCCACCATCCTAGGAACCAATTCCCTGACGAGAAAAGGTTTCGTCACCACCTCATCCATACCCGCCTCCACCGCAACAGCAACTTGTTCATTCCTAGCATTAGCAGTAATGGCAATAACAGGCACATGCCCAACAATCCTCCCCTTTGATTCCAATTCGCGGATACGGCGGACACAGGTAAGTCCATCCATCACAGGCATTTCCACATCCATGAGGATGAGGGATAATGGTATGGAGGAAGAGGAAGAGGCGGAAGGGTTGAATATGGTGGTTTCGAGGAAATTTAAAGCGGCGAGTCCGTCGTCGGCGACATGGACGGTGTGGACACCCAGACGGCGGAGTTGTTGTGCGATAACCTGCGCCACCCCATACATATCAGCATGCGAGAAAAGGTTGTATTTTTCTCAAAGCAAAAAAAAAAGAAACTCACCTTTTGATTAATGGCATTGTCCTCGCAGACCAGGATGTGCAAGTTTTCCACAGTCACATCACTCAACTCTGAAGTATTGGACTTGGTCACAATCTGGACATCTAGTTCGCCGTCCTTGTGTGGCAAATTCTCGACATCGGTCATGGCTTCTGTAGACACGATTGACAGAGAACGTGACGCCGGAGCAGTGGGTGGAGCGGCTCGTCGAGTCTTGACATAGAAGCCAAAGGTCGAGCCAACTCCAGCAACACTTTTCACTCCTATCTGGCCTCCTTGCAACTCACTCAACCCTCTTGAGATGAACAGACCTAAACCACTTCCGCCATAGGTTTTGTGTGTTTTCGGAGAAGCTGTATTGACGACTGTTCAGTAAATGTTCACGTGTCGGTATGTGCGCGAGGTCACTCACCTTGAGCAAATCTTTGGAACAGAAGCTTGCACTCTTCTTCTGTAAGGCCTCGACCGGTATCTTCCACACCAATGTAAATGTACAGCTCTTCCTCTGCGGTCCAGTCCATAAGACCGTTTGATACCGAAGGGGTAAGAGGCATCTGTAATTCGGTGTTGGCATCCTTGCGAGGAGGTAAAAATGCAATCCCAAAATCCTTTTCCGTAGGTTTGGTCGTGGAAGCGGCGAGTTTGATGGTAATGTTCCTTGTCTTTTCATCTTTCGTAAACTTGATAGCATTGGTCAGGAAGTTGATTATCTGCAGGAAGATATTAGCCGAGTGCTCGACAACAGATTCAGAAGATCATATTCTTGCTCACCACTTGCAAGAGACGACCTGGATCTACCAGGACATAATCAAGGGCCAGATCTGTGAAACTTCTATCGACGTTTATGTTCGCCGTGATTTTGGCGTGCTCAATCTCCATTTCAAACATTTTCAATGCCGTCTTGATGATTGAAGGTACCTGTGCCTTTTCCAGACTCAGTACCAGAAGGTTCGAATCCAGTTTCGAAAAGGTCAACACTTCATCAATGATCTGCTTCATATGTCGAGCACATAGAGTGATTGTTTGAGCAGCATCTATCAACGGATCGACTGTGTCTTGATTTGTCGGAAGGTCGACCATTCCCAGAATTCCATCTGCAAGCTGAAGAATGCCGGATAGAGGATTACGCATTTCGTGACTCAACATATCGAGGAAGGTTTCTGTTGCGCGCTTGGTCTCGAGCGCGTCCTGAAGTTTCTCGCTTATGAGTCGTTCAGTCAATTTTCTCGGACTCACGTCAAGAAGCCATCCCTGAACTGAGGTCACATTTCCTGCAGCATCACGCTCAGCATAAGACATTGACTCCACCCATCGAACCTTGTCGGGCGACGATGTTGTGGGCGTTCTGAAACGCAATTCAGCTTGCACAGGCTTCTTGCCTTCGATTGTTCTGCGCCACATGTCATTGACAAGTTCCAAGTCCTCCTCATACACTGATGGGTTCCAAGCAAGACCTTCATCCGCATTCTTGTAGAACTGCGCTCGACTTGTGCCGTGCAGTTCCAAATATGCATCATTCACAAACACAGGATACCCATCTGGTCGTAACATGTACATGCCAATAGGAGCCTGCCTAGCCATGCGCGCGTAAGACTCCTCTTGCTTTTCAGCTTTCAACAAAGCGACTTGCAATTTGTCAGACAAGGCCGAGGTTATTTCCTCATTCTTCCTTTGCTCTTCGGGCAAAGTGATGAAAATGGCAGTCTTACGAAGCAAGTCAGCAATGCCTGTTATGAATGATTTGCTACCTTCATCGAAAGGTCGATTAGGGTTCATGGCTATAACGGCGACAGCAAGCCTGCGATCATTCAGATCGGTGATAGGCATCACACAAAGAGTGTTTATCGTGCCGTGATCGGGAGTAGTCCAGCGGAGACCATCAGGAAGGGAGTGATCAGCTTGTCTCAAGATAGCCAGTCTGTCGAAAATCGGGATAGTCTTAAGCGCATCAAGCAGAGATGACGATGGCCTTGACTGCATATCGGAAACACCGAACGAGGCCTCGAGGAGGTAGTCTTGCGGATCCATTGATGATTTTGCAAGTCGCGAATTCTCAGCAGTATTGGAGAGAGAAAAGACACAGCCAGCGACAATGTCGATGGAGGTTTTACCCAGCGAGTCCAACGAGGCAGACCAGAGCTGCTTGAGAGAAGTTGCGACGGCGGCCGCCTTGATCCAGGAATCGAGTATGGCGGCTCTGTTTTCTTGTACGACAGCAGTAGTGTTTTCAGCAAATTCACAGACACAGCCAAGATAACGGCTGTCCGGGCCAATGATGGGCAATTGGTAAAAGTGATGCCATGTCTGTTCGGGAAAGCCATCTCTTTCCAGTACGAACATGATGTTCTTTGCTTGATATGCCTTTCCCGAACTGACAACAGCCTTGATGGTTTCGGTAATCTGGTCATACATGACTTGACCCCATGTGTCGACCAAGGGCATGCCTAAACAGGGGTGTTTCTTGCCGAGAATAGGTACAGCGGCTTCATTGTAGATCATGAGATGTTGATCGCCCCAATACAGAATGCGCGTCTCTGGACAGACCATCATTCTCTGTACGGAACGGCGAAGCTGGGTATGCCAGGACGAGATGGGACCGAGAGGGGTCTGATCGAAGGGATAATTCCTGACAAAGGACATCCAGGGGTCGTCTTTTGGTTCCAGCCATCCCATGTACATGTCAGAAAGTTTCTCTACCCCGGTGTTGCCATTCTTGCTGCTATGCGAGGAAGGAGTGTCTTGTTCCTGATGGTGGTCTAAGGTTGTAGTATTCTCGGCCTGTGTAGTCGGTGCAGGAGTCCAGCGACAAAAGACGGTCATGAGTGATGATTCCAGGCTCTTTCCCATCCATTTCTGTTGCGCAAAGGTACCCAGGTCGATTGGTTGAGCGGTGACATGTTTCGCGACAGTGGCCAGGCTCTCGGCCCATGATTGGAAGTCACGACGGGAGGCTGTCGCTTGAAGAAGTGAGTCCAGGGCAGAGTTGCAAAAGGGTATATTCCGTGTCTTGACATCGAGCAGAAAGGTCGGTCGGTCGTCGTGTGTTATGAAGTCGATCAGCGTATCGATCTGAGACGTCCCCAGGTTCGACAGGGAGCCGCGTCCGTGGCTGTGGGAGGGTGCCGTCATGGCCAGTCAAGGAGCGACTGCCGCGACAGGGGAAAGTCGCGAACGAAAGCCACGTCAAAGGGAGCAAGCGCTCTTGGACAGAAAGATGGGTTGAGCACTTGTGTTGGTCTACAGAAGGCATGTCCAGCCCGTGTTAAGGTTTCGCTATTCACCGTCTACACGGTAGGTAGATGATGATGATGTTGCCAAGCATGCCCATGCCCATGCCCATGCTACGTGAACATGGCATTGACATCACTTTTTCAGCTGAGGTATATCGGAGGCGTTATCGTGTCTATGTTCCCAGCCGAAAGAGGACAGAAGTTGCAGAGGCCAAAGTCTGTATAAAACCAAGCGATATAGACGGCCTTACCGGCCTCATCTGCAAAGCGCAGATCAACAAGTTCTGGCCATTTCAGGGATCTCATCGAAGAAGCTTGAATTTGGAAGCACGACCCAAATACCCGGAGCGCCTCGCTAATCTACATGTCGGTGCAAGACTACCGACCAACAAGAATACTCCCTGCTCATCGCAACCACTTGAGTACAAAATAGACAAAGATGACAAAAATGGCAACGCCCGTCCAGAAAATCCACTTGTCCTGCTTGACCCTTCGTTCAACCATGCGGATCGTGTCTCCTGAAATACCCAAAGTATTCGCAACACTGTACAGTTTCCTCTGAGTGTTTTTGAGGATATCTCTCTGCTCACCCAAGTCACCAAGCACAGCGCGACCTCTTTCTAGATACTCATCCAAGGTGGCATTTGTGGAAGTGAAGAAGTTTTGTTCGCGAAGGGCGTGATTCTCTCTTGCTTGGTCGCCAGAGTCTGTGCTCAGGGCGTATGGTGACTGGTATGAGGAGTATGGGTTTGAGCCCGATGCGCCTGTAGGTGTGGTGACGAAGCCGTCTCGTGTGCGGAATAGGGGGTTTGCGCCGGCGTCGCGGGAGGAACTCGCCATCGAGGCATCTGCGTAGGGGTTCTCAGGCGTGGCGTTGGCGCCGTGTGGACGACGGTGGCCTAGCAGATCATTGCGGTTGTTCTGGTGTTGGTTTTCCTCATGCTCTGCTTTGACGAGGGCGAAGCGACTGCGGTAGTCGAGCAGTTCGGCGCGGAAGTTGGCCAGGCGGTCTTGTGCCTTTTGCGCTTTCTCTGGGACCAGCTCTTGTTGAGCGCTTCTCGAGTAGTCGTCTAATGTTCGACTGAAGGATGTGAGGGATGTGGTGAGCTGTCCTTGAAGGGCGGGCGAGCTTGTCGCTGACTCGGCGTAGGCATCGAGGTCTTTGCGGATTGCGTTGGACTGCCGCAGTGCTGAGTTGAAAAGTGAGTTCTAGAGATTCCCATCAGTTACACATCCATCACTTTGCTCAGTTACTCCACATACCATGATTGGAGTAAATAATAAATCGTGAGTGAACTGTTGGTGCAAGCTGTCAAATGCTCCATATACACACAAACATGTGAAAGGTGGCCCCTGCTCAGCCCTGTGAGTCTTTCGGCCCGCAACCGACCTCCCAGCCCTGCAGCCTTGGCACTCAATTCCGAACAAAACTTCCCGTTCTCACTCTCCAAAACTTCTTCTTGCAACAACTTCCGACTTTTCGTCCCCATCCCACATTCAACTTCTTCGGCCGTGAACCCCGGGCGAGCAAACGCGCAAGGAACCTTACGGGCGAGCCATTTCTACAAAACCCTCCCACCCACCTCCAACAAATCAACATGTCGCAGAACGACTCCGCCGCCTGGCCCGTCGCCGACGCCGCCCTCACCCAGAACATCCTCGATCTGGTCCAGCAGGCTTCTCACTACCGTCAGTTGAAGAAGGGCGCCAACGAGGCCACCAAGACCCTCAACCGTGGTGTCGCCGAAGTCGTCATCCTCGCCGCCGACACCGCTCCTCTTGCCATCCTCCTCCACATCCCTCTTCTCTGCGAGGACAAGAACGTCGCGTTAGTGCAATCATAGCCAACGGCAGCAAAGCGTGCGAATGTTGACTAATTCTCTCTCACAGCTACATCTACGTTCCCTCCAAGATGGCTCTCGGTCGCGCCTGCGGTGTCTCCCGCGCCGTCATCGCCGCCTCCATCACCACAAACGAGGCTTCCGACCTCATGGGCCAGATCCGCGCTCTCAAGGACAAGGTCGAGAGACTGATGATCTAAGCTTTTCCTTCCTCCACTCCTCCACCGCGATCAAGCAGAAACTGAAGGATTTGCACACAAGGACAACGCAAACAATGATGGATGAAGAGCCTTTTGGGATATCATAGGGCGGCGTGCCTTTAATTAGGTTTTTCTCGCCGATATTTCTAGATGTTAGCTTTTGAGGAAGATGAAATATGAAAAGTTTCTACCAAAGACATGATTTACTGCAAGTATATGTGAAGCTCAGAGTACAGGAGTTGGTGGAAGAAGAAGCACTGAGCCAAGTTGTTACCAGTGATCAAGGACACCAGAGTCTCGTCGCTGAGTCAAGGCAGTAGATCATTCCGACTTGAGTATGACCCCTCCGCAATGGCTCTTTATGCTGACCGTGGAGATATTAATGTTACTACGGGGTAGTTCCATGACCAGCGTGATTGCTTAAAGGCTATGGTATTGAAAATATGCTTGACATCGTACACTATCGTCCTCCCCATGCATTTCTCTCGTCGTTAAAGCTACCGTACTCGGGCTGCGGAGACGTGACATTGCTTCCGTAATCGCGCGAATCCCAAGGCTTACCCTGACCGAGCTCATCTTGGGATTCCTCATCTTCATCATCGTCGTCGCCGACGGTGAAGGGCTCGTTCAGATTGTGGGTTTCTTCAGAGTCCACGTGGTCCACTCGGTCGGGCGTGTAGCCTTCGCGCACTTCCTCGGTTTCATCGCCGTCTGGGTAGGTTTTGCTGTGTGGGTTGTTAGTCTCAAGACGAGGAAGAAGTCGAGGGGTTGCGACTTACACAAAATGCTTCTGCTCGACCTCGTTCCATCCCGGTCCACCCTCTTTGCGTGCTCTCACGCGCTCGATCTCTTCTGCTTGGTGGTCTTCTACCACGAGATCCACCAGCTGGCTATTGTGTGAGTTGACAGTCACTGCCGACTCGGATGATTCGTGTCGAAGGAGGCTGCCAATAACCGGTATCGACGACTTCGCCTTTGACTTGCTGGTGCTTGCGCTACCGCGGCTGCTGCGACTGTTGCGGTGGTTACCTTGGTGAGCATTTTCCTGGATATCATGAATCTTGCTCTTCCGTCTCTCGCGGTAGTTCTTGCTGTCTGGTTGCAGAAGCTGGCGATTGGTCGAAGCTGTAATGATTTCTGGCTCAGCGCGGAGTCTGTCATCACTGTTGGCGTAATGTGTGTTGATAACAGGGTACTGTTGATGTCAGGAAGTGCATCAGACACATTTCGGGCAGCAAAACTCACATTCCAATCACCGAACTCCAACGCTCTCGCACTGCTGTAGAGGCGCTCCTCTTCGGCATCCAGCTCTGGCTCTTCTGGAGGTGATTGCGCACCATATCTGAATGATCCATGCGGTGAAGGTGACTTGCCACCTCCTGGACTCATCGTGCGAGCGCGACTGTTCCCGCCTAGAAGAGGCGTTTTTGCATCTGCATGACCTCTTTCGGGTAGCCAGTACTTTCCCTTTCCTCCTCTTCCATAACGCATACCCTCTCTCATCCTGGCAGCACGTGATGCCGACTGCTCGTGTGCGATGACATTATCTTCGGCATCAAAGTATCGGTACTCGTATTTGGTGCCGTAGAAGGTCTCCTTTGCGTCTTCGATCAAATCGCGTGGTCCAAAGGCATCTCTCAAGGCAAATTTGACAGGCATACGAGCATCCGAGATGGTTTGATCGGCATAATCGTGCCAGGAAAAGGCATACCAATGCGCTATGGCGAAGATTGGCATTTCGAAACAGATGGCGGCATCCTGGATCGCAGCGGCCACGTTATCTGCCGAGTATCGTGCGCTGACGTCGGGGATGGCACCTAGCCAGACAAGAATGGACAGGAAGAAACCTTGCCAGTAAGATGCGAAGATGATGCCCTTGATGCACAAGAACTTTGGCATGGGGCGGAAAGGCTTCAAGTCTTGGGACATGCAGACCCAGAATAGAGCAAGAGCATACAGACTAAGTGTGATGCTGACGTTGTATATGATACCACTCCACAAGTAGCCAGATGTGACACCAATGTATCCTTCTTGGTACGTGTTGGTAGCCTTCATGATGATGGTAGATGTGGCAAGTATGGGCTTTATCCACGCATATTGCAAGATGCCACGCTTGACTGTGAGGAAGGTGTGAGGATCGGAGATGTCGACTTTGGGTAGACAATGGTTCATGGGCCAGAGATGAGAGACTGGTGCTCGGCCGTGCATCATGATGATGAGGGATCGTTCGCCGCCGAGGAAGTTGATCAGGAGTTGGAAGAAGGCGTAGAGGGTAAAGGCTTCGTAGACATCACGGAACGGGCCAATCCAGAAGGCTGCCTTGAGGGAGACGAGACTCGCCCATGATGAGGCCGAGTAGATAGGCACCCTGGAGAAGGTAAGCGAGAGAAAGGTTGCTAAGAGGTTCAAGGAGAGCGAACATGATCAAGATGCGAATAACATAGCGCTGTAGAAGCGGCTTGCGATAGTTTTTGCTAGACGAGTCAGTCCTGGGTTGCGGTCAGGGCTATTCACGATAAGGCGTACCTTTGGAGCCATGTTGAGCTAGAGAGAAAGGGTTAGCGGTTGAACGAATTCAGGTTGTCAAGTTATATGGCGTGGAGACGCACAGAAAGGTCAAGATAGTAGCGACCAAGGCAGCGACACCAGCAACAATGGTGACGGCGCGGGCGAAACGACTGCCTGTACCACCGGCGATGTTTGATTCCCTGCCCATGATGGAAACAGGCGAGTTTGAAGCCGAGCCTAAAGTATGCTCCATGTTGGCGACTCTATTCGTGCGTACTGGACATGTCTGCGACACTGGCTCGAAGATAGGTAGGAAGGCACGATTATGCGTGCCTGGGAAGGCTCCGTCATTTGCAGCAGCAGCAAGAACGGTGAAACTTAAACTCCCGTAGGGAAGGCACGCGCGTGCGCACGCTGCTCACCGTGTTAATAGCCCTATTGGCCCGTGCCTTATTGTACATTAGATAATCAGCTTACGTAACAAGCGTTACGGTATTTAAGCTAATACCGTAGTAAAAATTCTAATACCATGGTTTTTCTCACTAGCCTATCGGATACCTGTAATTTAATAGTTATAAGCCCGGTTTGCCGCCTCTAAGCTACGAAAAAGACAGAGGAATTAAAGACATCTATAAGATATTATTATGTTAGGTATGTATTACCCTATATTAGATAACTACCGTAAGGTGTAATGCACTAGTTATATAGTATTCGAAGACTACTTTATATAGACAAAGTCTATAGTAATGCGCTTAGACGTATAGAAGTATATAGTAAATAAGACAACTAAAGGATCGAAGATAGCAATTAACGACCCTAAAGAGGTCGTCCTTCTAGCACCTCTAGTCCTAATAATACTAGCTCTAGGAGAGGTACTTCCTAAGAGTAACGACGACGATCGAACCTTCCGCTACTATAGTATTCGAATAAATTACTATACGTAGTAAGCAAAGCTAAAGGAGAGATTTAACATAAGTAAGAGGGAGATAAAAGCGTACTTTAATAGAACGCTCCCTCTAGTAGTAGTTTATAAAATAAATAATACTCTAGTAACTCTATCTTCCTAGTAGGCATACATTAAGAAGAGATTTAAGCTATCTACTTTAATTAAGAGAAAGATGCTAGGAACACTCTATAAGACGTTAATAATAGGCCTAAATTCTAATAACTTCGAAACCTTCTTCGTTAAGTAGGAGAACTTATATAATAGACTTATATAAGAAAACTATTCTCTACTCGAAGGTATTATAGAAGATTACTACTGTATATTTAAAGAGAGGGTAGATGTAACTTAGGGCCGTATATTAGTAGACAAAGATAAGGTAGATTTACTAGACCTACTCGATAGGTCTAGAGAGTTCCTCTGTAGGAACCTAGGAAAGTTTAAGTCTACGAATACAACTATAGTTAAAGAAAAGCTATCTACTAATACTACCTTCTAAGGGTAGTAAAGTAATAAGTAGAAGGACGATAAACTAAAGAACAACTAGAACTATAGTAAGATAATAGGGAAGCCTAAGGAAAAGGCTTATATACGTATCTCCGACTACCCGATTATTATCTATAAGAAGAGGCTAGCTCTAGGTAAAATAACACCTAAGTAGCGTAAGCAACTTAAGCACTTTAAGGAGTATATACGTAAGAACGAGCGCTCTTAAAGAATCGGCGTTAACTAAGGAGATCTAGTAGCTATCGCTATTAATAATAAGGTAAATAGGAAGATATCTTCCTTAGGAAAGGACGCTACGTAACTAAAGAAGTCCTACGACGAATCTCGCCTTCCTCTTAGTAATAGTACTATTCGCCTAATTACTCGTAGCTAATCTCCCGTTTCTATAGGAGTACTAGTAGTTATATCGACCAAATCTAAAGAAATAAACAAAGATAGGTAGTTGCTCGATAGTAGCTCTAACATTTACGTTATTAACGAGCTAACTAAGGTAGCCTTTAGGGTAACGCGTATACTAAGAGGTAGCTAGGTAGCTATAGGTAACACCTTACTAAAGGTAGTCGCTATTAGTAGTATAATACTAGTACTACCTACACTAGGGGGTAGAACTATAGAATTAGTCCTATAAGACGTACACTATATACTAGGATTCTATACGAACATTGTTTTATCTACTAGAATAAGGTAGCGTAGGTTATGTCTCGATAAGAGGACCGACGTATAGTATAATAAAGACTATATTGCCGTTACGAGGATTAAGAGACGTAATAATCTCCCCTACTTTAACCTCTATACTCTACCTTAGGGAGAACTAGTAGGCATTAACGAGTAGCTAATAGACTATAAAGGTAAGCCTTTACTAGTAAACGAGGCCTATTATAACTATTAATAGGAGGCGCGCTATAACGTAGTATTTATAGCGTAAAGTAGCCGATAACCGCTATTCTCGTAGAAGCTATTAGCATACTAGTAGCATTATCTACTAGGATACTAGAGCCGTAAGAAGATTAGCAAACTCGAGTCGATAACTAAGGGAGCTATTATTAACTATAGTACTAATAATAAAGACGATATACTATAAACATACGAATGTAACATATATACCTAATCGAAGGGGTATAGGATTATCTCTCGACGAGGACGCTTTAATACTTATATGCCTACTCCCTTTAGAGAAGTCTCTACGGACATAGTAGGATTTAATACGGCCTTTAATAGAGATAAGTATATAATATACGTATACGACGCGGATACGAACTTACACTTTATCTAGAACACCGTAGTAGTAAATTAACTAGCTCTTACTAATGCATATTAGGAGCTTTAACGCTTCGTAAGGGCAATAGGTAGAGAGCTCTATATCCTTAATACGGATAGCGACCCTAAGTATAGATTAATCTTCCGTAGCGAACTACGTAAGGACGGCGTCTACTAGAAACTAATAGTACCCTACACCGCGGAATAGGATCTAGTAGAGAGGGTAGGTAAGTCGATTACTATAGTAGCGCGCTTACTCGTACTAGAAAGTAATCTACCTAAAGGTCTCTAGCCCGAACTAGTCTCTACGGCAGCATACTTACTAAACCGAACTCCGACTAAATCTCTAAACTAGAAGACGCCTTTTAAGGTAGCTACTAGAAAGAAGCCGCTACTATTATACATCTATAAGATCGGTTCTTAAGCGTACGCGTATAAGATAGGCCTAAAGGAGCTCCTAAAGAGAGCTAAACTAGATACGAGGTGTTACCTAGGGTACCTAGTTAGCTTTAAAGGCTATAATATCTACTAGATCTAGATACCTTCGTAACGGAAAGTTATCTATATACGAGACGTTCGGTTTAATAAGAAACTAAAATACGAGAAAGAGCGTAATCTCGATATCGGCTACGCTATAGGAGGATACTATCCGAATATTCGTATCGAATACCCTACTACTCTAGTAGAATTCTAATTTAACGACCTACTTAAGGTACACTAATCTACGAGACCTTAGGGGGTAGGACCGACTACTAGAATAGATAAGGTCCTATAGAACTACGATAGCTATATAGAAGATGCGCTAGCGTATAACTAGTACGAAGAGGAAGAGGTAGAGTTAGTAGATAAAGAGGTACTATACGATAGATATATACCTTAATACGAAGACGTCTACTATTACCCGTAATACCCTAAACCTCGTATTAAAGGTACGGAAGGTAGCTACGAGATAGTCTTCCCTCTACTAATATAAAGGACTATCGAAGATAGACCCCTAATAGATAAACTTAAGGAAGAACTACTACCGATATTTAAGAAGCC
>JGI24891J29808_1000358_pt1 | contig 32753 bp, 25 predicted proteins | sample FreactcultuFSWF8_FD_29808 | JGI IMG/M metagenome (IMG submission 29808) | reverse complement strand
TGTCGTACCTTCGCCGCCTCTACCCCTCCCGCCGCCGCCGCCAGTACCTGTGTCTACACGCTCTCGCCAGGACAGCGACCTCTCATCCGTTAGACCTGCCTCCGCCGGCACTGCTAGTCACCGTATCCAGGCCACCGCATTTGACCGAAACGCTACCGAAAATGCAAAGATCAATGTACGCAGACCACCCAAGGGCATCAAGCACTGGTTCGAAGGTCTGGACTCATCCGACGACGACTTGCCTGAAGTTGTGACTCCCGCCGAAACTATCCACCAATCTGCCTTCAACCCAGCACTCGGTCCCGGAAGATCAAGAGTTGCGCCCACATCACGTGTCACACCTAACTGTGAAGGTTCATCGTCAGATTACTTCCACTACCAAAGCTCCACACATCAAGCATATTCGCATCCTCAGAACCTGCAGGAGCGTAGCATGCTGAACCTTTCATCCGACGAAGAAGACGATGAGCACTCCGAGCCTGCGTCACCACCGAGGTGGTTAGATAATTCGACCACCAACAACGTTCCCATAGCAGACTCGGAGAGCTGGTCCAAGACTGCTGCGACAAGACAGTCAACTTTCAGCATGCAAACGACAATGACCTCTGGATCAATCCCGATTATCAATGCCGACAGCCTGGAAATGGCTTACCGAACTCCTCTGCCTCCTCTTCCTACTCAATATCAACAATATACTGATGTCAGCGCTGTCCCTGCTCCTCTACGCAAGCAGAAGTCTTACCACTTCTCATCGCCCGGGCGCACACGAGCCACAAGTACTGCTTCGACCATGCAGAGCGGTAACAGCGCCTCCACCACAGGTCAATCTCATGTCATGACTGTGACTCAGGAAGAGATGGCTTTACTGGAGATGATGCGTCGCAAGAGAGCCGAGATGCAGACTCAATCTACCCACCCCGCACGACGACACGATTCATCCAGCCAACCCTCCTACTCTGATCGCAAGAATTCTGCCGTGAGAAGCACCACTTCATCGACCTTTTCACGAGGCAGTGCCATGAGTATCGGTCTGATGCTTGATGCTCCCGAAGGCACCGCTTTCCCTGCTCCTCCCAGCAACAGAATTGTCCACGAGACACAGGACATGAACTACTTCGCCCTCGACGAGAAACACAACAACAGATCATCCGACATGTCGACACCCCACTCATACATGCTGGCCGAACTCGAGGCACCCACCGAGCAGTTGCAGGCCCTCTGCTTCCAACAGCCTCCCAAGTCTGCGAGCTCGAGTCAAAACAAGCTCGTGCCTTTCGAGAACACGGCCGATCCTTACCGTCTAGCACCAGACCTCGAGCTTTCTTCCATCGATCTCTTGCCGCTCCCTGCTCGTACCTATTCTCCCTCCCTCGCCGGCACCTGTAGCTCAGCCATGACTCCCGAGTTCAGCAACCACAGCGCAAACCGCTTCAACGTTGCTGGCAGCGAAGGTAGCGAGACCAGCAGCGAGGCAGACAGATACCGTAACAGTGTCAAGACCATTGACAGTGCTGACATGGATGTCCTCACCGCATGGGGACGCCTCGGTGGCCAGTAGACATCCTTCTCTCCCTTGACTTTCCCTTTTGTACATACCTCTGTTTTTCGCTTCGGCCTTTTTCGCTACTTCTTTCTCATGAGATCACGATCAAAAATCTGGATATGGGGGGGATCTTGTCTTATTAGACATTGGGGGCTTGGAGTATTACCTTCTTCTTTATATTTCGATGCTTATATACACCCTTTTTGATGTGGATGGGATTTATTTGACGACGTATTTACTTTTGCACGAAACAAAGCTTATTCTTTCTTCTGTCAAATCGTTTCCTCTCTTCCTTCGACGACGTTGAAGCTTCTGTGATATATATCATGCATGTTGATGGATGCATCTGCGATGTTGGTGGCTGTCTCGAGATCAACGTGAAAATTCTGCGCGAAGTCAACATGGTGGTGTATTATTCATCTACCTGCCATCGCACATATACCATGGCGACTATGGCGAACATTACGGTAGATCTGTAACATCCATAAAACATCCCTTCTGGAAAATCGAAAAACTGGTAAGGGAGCAGTTTCCTTCATCTCGCTGCGTCGTGCCCTGGAGTCTCGATTTCGCGATTGGCTCCATCCCGCAATAGCGACTACGTGTTTCTCGTGTCTAACGCATATTGTGCTGCTGCTGATTCCCATACCTGCTGTTCTGGCCAACCTTGTAGAGGGAGCACAGTGGGTGTTTTCTCAGCTAGCTTAAACGCCGAAGTCAATGTGGTCGAGGGCCTCACCCTGGCATTTGGCTGCAAGGGCGATATCGACTACAACACGTGGGCAAATCTTCTAATTTTGCTTTGTGCTGGGTCTGAAGTATAGTTGCTACTACTTGGTGCACACTAAAGGAGATCTACACACCTGGTTTGTTCATTTGGGCGTCGACATCTATGATTCTCAAATCTGCTCTTGTCTCGCACGCCTTTCTCGCAATCTCTCTCAACATCTTAGGCAAAGATGTACAGCAATAGATCTGCCGCGCCAGCGGCCGATCGTGCCATGTATCAGACGATATTAGCACCACGCTCTAACCAGCTGAGCGTAACCGACCTGGCCACATCATCTGGCTCTCACATCATACCATTCTGATGCAACCTCTGCCACGTGGCTTTGGAAACAGATTCTTATTCGTTGTCAACGAAGCACTTTTCATGAAACAGGTCGGTTAGCTCAGTTGGTTAGAGCGTGGTGCTAATATCGTCTGATACATGGCACGCCAAGGTCGCGGGTTCGACCCCCGTACTGACCATCATCACATACTTTTGCTCGTCATCAGCGTGTCGGTTACGTTTTGCTTGTTGTTGTGTTGTGGAAGGTGGTGCATACCTGGGGAGTTGCTTTGTTTTTGAACCCTGCCTCCAAGGGAATCAGGAAAGCAACCACAACCGAGAAAATAATCCGCTTCCGTAGCCTTGACCACTGCAAGAAAACATGTAATGATACAAGTGTTTATTGAAGAGACAGGCATGACCGAAGAAATAGGGCTAATGTCAGTGACAATCTCTGCGAAAAATGGCTGCCTTACAGAAAAGATCACAAAAAGGCGCAGTAAATCTGCGATGTACCACCATATCCAGGAAGAGCATCTAGTTTCAGCGCTCTTAGTGGGCACTGTCTCAAATTGTGTATTCTGACAGCGTCAAAAAGTTACAGTCCGGTCGTTCATAACTCACCACATGGGTAGAGAACGAACCGTGGGCTCGTCAAATATATCCATTCTCCCCAGCCACCATGATATCGCGAGAAGAGAATCAGCAGACTGTGACTTGTCAATTGAAACAACATTGCTGTGGGCAGGCATGTATCGCAAGCTCACACCAGACAGTGTAACTTGCTAGGATCGTAAAAGTTATATGCTCTTGCTCCAGCAATCCAACCACTGCCTTGAGAAAAGATATGCAGATGTGGAAACTTGCCTGCTAAGGCGGCAGCAAAGATTCGTGGCAAGCATGGTAGTCGCGATTGACATAGTCGTCACAGCAACAACACCGTCAAAGTTCAGACGACGTCCAAATCGGAGTCTCAAGTCGGTACATCAGAAGTCACATTGAAAAGGTGGGACGAGGGTTATGGTAAGAAGAAAAAGAGCCTTGTTGAAGTCGCCCTTATTATACATTTCGTCACGGTCGTATCTATTAATCATGTTGAACACATTTGAGCAAATCGAAATTACTCGTCGCTGGTCCTTCTCGAACGACCTCTGAAGTGCAGGTAGATTGTGGGAACAACACTGACACCAATCATCAATGCAGTGCCAACGCCAGCGCTGGCCTTGAGTCCAATGCTCTCAAACATCTGAGGGAACCAGAAAGGACCGATGAAGCCCCAAATCTGGCGTACGAAGGTGATGAAGACACCGATACTGGCAGCTTCTTCTTGATGACAATCGACAGCGTAGGTGATAAGCACGGTGGTGACGATCTGGTTGCCAACGGCAGCGATGGCGGCGCCAATCAGAGGTGTAACGTTCCACTTGGTGATGTCTTCAGTCTGAATGAGGAAGACAATGTAGCCGACGATACCGAGGAGGAAACCAGCATAACTGAGCCAGAGACGATACTCAGGTTGAGGACGGTGACCAGCAGACATCTTACGAGCTCCGCGCTTCATCCAAGAGTCCGACAGAACACCTCCAAGCTGTTCACCAATGATAGCACCGATGATGATACTGGCGAACTGGTATCCAATCTGTTGAGCGTTGAACTCAAACTTCTCCTGGAACAGCTGAGGAATCTCGACGGTGACGAGAATAGAAGTAAGAAGGAAGACCATAGAGTAGGCGGCGGCAGGGATCATAACTGTCGCATGGCGACCCATAGTCAATGGCTGGATGAAGTCCCAAGCTCTGAGAGGAGTAGGGTCAATACGTCTGAAGCTCCAGTACTCTTGCTTGAGATCAGAGCCACGGTGCTCAACACCTTGGCGCAGGTACCGGGTTTCAGGTCCGAAGAAGATGTAGAGAATAAATTGAGCACCGTTGATCATGGCCAGAATGTAGTAGATCCAGCGGTAGCCAACGTTGTTTGCGACGAAGCCCATGGTGAAGCCGCCCAACGGGACACCCAGAGTGACCATCAAGGTCCAGATACCCATGTACTTTCCACGTTCTCTCTTGAAGAAGGTCTCGCCAACGACACCGCTACCAATGGCTCCAGCAGGACTGATGAAGAAAGCGACCAAGGCTCTGCATGCAGCCATGCTAGCATAGCTATGACTGTAGGCACAACCAATGTTGCAGACAAGACTGCAGATTGTAGAGATCAACCAGATTGGACGACGTCCATATCTGACCGAGAGGGGACGCCAGAATAGTGGAGCGCCTCCCAAAATTGCAATCTGGAGACTGGTGAGATATGAAGCTCTTTGAATGCTACAACCAAGGTCTTCGTGGATGTTGAAGTATGCGGGAATGATCGCGGCAGCAGTGAATGTGCTCATCATCGCATGGAATGCGACCAGCAACAGGTTGACAGTTTTCTAGTACAAGTTAGAGGTGGTATGATTTTTCAGACCATGAGTCATCTCACCTTCCACGTCTGCCAGTTCAATGGATCCGCGTCGCCAAAGCCAGGCATAGGATCCAGCTCCAATGTTCCATGGCGTTTCAAAAGGTAGTCGCGGTGCTCAGGAGTGAGGTTTGCTGCATCGCCGGCAATGTGCGTGGACCACGGCGCAAGGCCACCGGTCTCAAGTTTTTCCAGATAGTTGTTTCCATTGACTTTGGAGTCCGTGTCCGAAGGCTCGCGAAGCTCCGCCTTGAGGTCAGGATTGTGTTGCATCTTGACTGAACCAAAGAGGAAGAGATGGGGATGGAAGGAAAGAGTAGGTGTTGGGACGGTTCTTTTTATCTCCTGGGGAGCAACTCGAAACGGTTGGCCTCAATATGAAAAAATTGTGGAGAGAAATAATCGATTCTCTCCGCTTTCTCCACAGCGTGTCTCCGCGAGCGGTCGTCAACTTGGTACCAGCGAGATGATGTACCCACTTAGTGCACCAATGCGGTTGGACCGGTGGGTCATCCACGTCTTGATGCTCTAACGGATCGTCCGGGGTACTGCCGTATAAATATTTGACAGATAAGAGGTTGTTTCGCCTCGAACTTCGAAAAAACGTCCTGTTTGATGTATGCCTATTACTATCAATTTTACCAGAGTTCAGTATTTTGGAGAGAAGTGGCGTTTCAAGAAAAGTATGTTGTGAATTGGCATGCACTCAAGCTTCCCAAGCAACGGCGCCATGGCGGCTCAAGTTTTGTTCGCACAGGCAAGGGGCGCTGAAGCCTAGGCAGAACATCCTCGGTGTGGCTTCTCAATTCCTTTTCCAGCGCCACGTTTAGGGCATGTGTCGGTTGGCATAGAGCGCTAGGCTTGGCCGGCATGATTCTTCGCCGCGACGGCAACATCTATCCGGGCTGCCGGGCCAGTGTACTCCGAGTATTGAACCCCATGGTAACCCCATACCCCACTGGTTTGTGTACAAATAGCCATCGACAGACGAGCTTGGGAGGGTTGTCTGTGTGTTGGTCTCTAAAGATGGTGTTCCAGGTTTGCGAAATCAAGTCTTGCTAGAAGCGTGAGTGATGAGTCTGTGTCGGAGATACGATGCCGCCCAGGACCAACAGCTACCTTTAGTCAACTTCTCCACAGGCTTTGGTCACAGAAGAACTCCTGGCGGCTTGTTCGGATGTCCGTATCAAGGTCACTGAACAGATGGCGAACTAATTATCAGCAGTTGCCGTCATTCTGGTTGCCCAGTACCGATGTCCAGAGCCAAGCCGAAAGTCCGTCGAGAAGGAAAACCAGAAGGAGCGACGGCAGATGTGTTCAAGTCGAATTGCCGATTTTCTCTGCCGAAAGGCCTCGCAAGTCACAATCTCGAGCTTCACGTGCCATGATGATGCATGTACATCATCCGAAACTTGTACAATTATCCGTGATGGTCAGCGGTACACAACATACCATGCTCTCTCATGAAGGAACTCCAAGAGGAATCAAATGACATGTCGACGATCGATCTTGCGGTGGAGAGAAGAGGTCTGGAAGGTACAGGACAACTTGTCAAGTCGAGAGCGGAAGACTTCCGAGCGAGTCTGACAAGAACAGTGGGGAAACTCGTCTCAGAATCTGGGGTCCCCGGAGCCTCACCAGCACGGTAGTTGACATTGCGCCCTGTCTGACCTCTCAAAGACCGAGGATAAGGAGCAAAGAAATCCGAGCAACCGCGTGTTTTGCAACTGCCGTCCAAAAGTCATCTTGGAAGCTGTTGTTCTACGCATGCGACCTGCTGCGACACCACGGCAGTTGCGAAATGGCTCATTGCCGAAGTCCACACATCGGTGGTCACTTGGTAGAGTACTGCTGTCAACAGCTGCAGAACATATAAGCTGCCTGCTGCAACTTGTAGGTTGGAATGACATCCCCTGTGTATCACTCTTCATCCCCTATCGTTTCTCATTCTCTTCAACCGAGTCTACTAATACTACATCATCGACCATCAATCTCCTACACTCCGAACATCTTGAGGTTTAACACATCATGATCATCGGCGAGTTATTACCACTTCTGGTGGCATACTGGCCAATCGTACTCGCAACGTCAGCGGCCGCATACCTCCTCAACAACAAATTTTACAAGGGCCTGAACAAATATCCCGGAGCACCGCTAGCAGCCTACACAAACTGGTGGCGCTTCTTTGAAGTATGGGGCCAAAAGTCAGAGGTCACGCACGTAGCTCTGCACAAAGAGCATGGAGATATTGTCAGACTTGGTCCTAACGTTCTGTCGTTTGCCGACCCCAAGGCCATCAAGACCATCTACGGTTTGAACAAGGGTATGACCAAGTCGGACTTCTACCCTGTCCAACAAGCCGTTTCAAAGGGCAAGCGTCTGCAGTCGCTGTTCTCCACCACCTGGGAGGACTACCATGCCAAGTACAGAAGATGTGTCAATGGTGCCTTCGCCATGTCGTCGCTGGTCGAATACGAGCCTCTGGTTGACAGCACCACCGATGTCTACATTGAACGTACCAAGGAACTTTACTGCGGAGAGAAGAAGCAGAGATGCGACTTTACTCGTTGGTTGCAGTTCTACGCGTTTGATGTCATTGGCGAGTTGACCTGGAGCAAGCGTTTGGGATACATTGAGAAGGATCAGGATGTTGATGGCATCATCGAGTTCCTGAACAAGTTCCTCTCATATGCTGCACCCGTAAGTGTTTCGTGTTGCGCATCAGTCTTTACAGAGTGCTAACGACATATTTCAGATCGGTCAAATGCCCTTCCTTGATCTCATTCTTGAGAAGAACCCTCTCAAGCTTCGACTCGAGAAGTGGGGTGTCAACAAGAAGGTATTCCCAGTGACAAAGTTTGCCCTCGACCGCTCAGGAGAGCGCAAGGACGAGATGCAGAAGGTTCGCGAAACTGGCATCGTCGAGAAGCGTCCTGGCCGTGGTATTGATCTCCTCACCAAATTCAACCAAGCCCAGCACGACCACCCCGAGTTTATGACCGATGCCCAAGTGCTGGCTGCATCGACAAGCATGGTCTTTGCTGGCAGTGAAACCACCGCTATCAGTTTGAGCAGTGTCTTCTACCACCTCGTTAGACATCCCAAGGTCTACGCAAAGTTGATGCAAGAGCTTGACGATGCGGCTGAGACCGGCGCTATCCAACAGCGTGATAACAACAAGGTATCTTGGGCAGAGAGCCAGAAGCTACCTTACCTTGATGCTGTCATTCAAGAATCCTTCCGCATGCACCCTGCTGCTGGTCTGATCCTTGAGCGCATCACGCCCAAGCAAGGCATCGAGATCTGCGGCGAGCACATTCCCGGCGGTGTCATCGTTGGTTGCAACTCCTGGGTCTTGCATCGCCGTCCTGAAGTCTTTGGTGTCGATGTCGACACATTCAGACCTGAGCGATGGATTGAGGCAGACTCATTGAAGCTGAAGGAGATGAAGGCCACCATGTTCCAGTTCGGCGCTGGCGCCAGAACATGCATTGGCAAGAACATCAGTTTGTTGGAGATTTACAAGCTGGTTCCCACCTTCCTGAGAACATTCGAGATTGAGATGGCTTGTGATGACTGGAAGACAAGAAACGCTTGGTTCGTCAGACAGAGCGAGTTCTACACAAACTTCAAGTTGAGAAGTGTGCCTCGCGAGGTTCCTGTATAAGCATAAAGATCAGTCTCCAAATGAAACCAGCATCGGTCAATTATATCTTACCCTCATGTTAGAGCCTCATGTTTCTCCGCAAGACCTCGGGCGTAAACAAAGCCTCATCATCATCCGTTGAAACCTTGATGGTAACCCCGCTCTTCCAAAAATATTAATACATACCAACCCCGCGATCCTGCCTTCTCGAAGTCACAGAAATCGATTCTCGCCAGCAACACGAATCATGCCAGACATTACGCTGTACTTCCTGCAGGCCTCTCGATCAATTCGCACAGCGTGGCAGCTTGAAGAGATGGGCCTGGATTACAAAGTTGAATTCTCAGAACGTGAGAACGGCAAGGCTCCTCAGCAATTCAAGGATGACTCTGGTGATGCACTGGGCAAGTTCCCTTTGCTGAAAGATGGCGACTTGACGGTGGGAGAAAGTGGCGCTATTGCGGAGTATGCGACCTCCTGTTTTGGTAGCGTAGCCAATTGCTGATGTCGCTCGAAGGTATCTCTGCGAACACTACGACACCTCCAACAAACTCCTCCCCAAAGACTCCGCCACACGCGTGAAATGCCAACGCTGGATCCACGCGTCAGAAGCCACGTACGCACTGCATGCACTAGCCATCCTCTACACACGTTGGTTCGGCGCCGACAACCCTTCCGCAGCCGAGAAAATTGAGCAAGGCATGTCAGTGAACGTGTGTAAAGATATGGATTTTCTGGAGAATGAGTTGGCAAAGAGCGGAGGTAAATTCTTGGTTGGCGATAGTGTGACGGTGGCTGATTGCATGATGCTGTTTTCGGCGCAGTTCATTCTGGCTAGACAATTGGGTGTGCAAGGGAAGAAGTGGGAGAAGATCAATCAATGGATCAAGGATTGTGAGAATACCGAGAGCTACAAGCGAGCGGTCGAGAAGACTGGACATGCGCTGTAGAAGCCAAATATTGATTTTTCAGCCAGGATTTTGTTGTTCCAGAAAGAAGTCAGAAGTTTTGGTCTCTAAGATAGCATGTGCAATTGTGATTATTCAATATTGTGTTTGGCTGTTGAGGGGAGAGTGTTGGTCGCGACTGCCTCACCGAGCGCATGTGTCAGGGTTACCCGTTCTCAACAGCAAGCCAAATCTTCTTTCAACACAAACTACTGCTTCCTGAATTAACCACAATGGCCGACTTTCCAGACCATGAGCGACCACACAAGAGAGCGCGTCTCAGCGATTCGACAGCAAGTACTGATTCTCCTCCGAAAGATGAGTGTAGTTGGAGTTGGCCTGCCGACCTAGATGGACCAGCCACCAAAGCTATCAGCCCGCCCCCGGTTTCGCGCAACAAGGGCAAAGAGAAGCAGCACCAAGAACAGCAAACAATCACAGAATCGTCGCCTTTCCAACTCACCAGAATCCGTGATTTGCCAGCCTCTGCAAATGTTGACACCGTCACACTTTCGGACATTCTTGGCGATCCCATGATCAAGGAGCAATGGCAATTCAACTTCCTCCTTGATATTGACTACATCATGAGCCATCTCGACGAAGATGTGCGTGACACGGTTCAAACGAAGATTATACATGGCTTCCACGAAAAGAACAGTCTCTCTCGTATTAGTCTTGAGGAAACGGCCAAGAAGTACCCGAACGTCCAAGCACTACACACATGGATACCTGCCTATGGAACACACCACTCCAAGATGATGATCTTGATCAGACACGATGACACTGCTCAAGTCGTCATTCACACAGCCAACATGATCTCCCAGGATTGGACCAATCTTAGCCAAGCAGTATGGCGATCTCCTCTTCTTCCTCTATCGGCAATAGACGACAGCACATCAGACGCTCCGATGGGCTCGGGTGCTCGATTCAAGCAGGAGCTGCTCAACTACCTGGAAGCCTACAAGGACAAATACAGAGATCACACACGTCCCCTGATCAACCAACTCAAGAAGTACGACTTCGCTTCTGTCAAAGCTGCCCTTGTTGCAAGTGTGCCTGGTAAGCAGCAGATTGGCACAAACTCGATCAGAAAAGGCCAAAGTCTATGGGGTTGGCCTGGATTGGAACGGGTCCTCAAACAGGTTCCGTCGGCTGCATCGGCAAGCAAAGCTCAGATCAATGTCCAGATATCCTCAGTGGGTATGTAAAAGAAGGCTATGAAAGGTCAGCAGCATGCTAATCAATCTCTCAGGAACCGCTCCCGAGAAATGGTTGGACGGCTTCTTCGACGTCCTCGGAACAACTACCACTGGAAAGCAGCCAAAGCCCAGGAAGCCATCTGTGCGGGTTATCTTCCCAACAGCTGACGAAGTCAGACGCTCGTTGGATGGCTATCGATCTGGAAGCTCAATTCACATGAAGCTGGACTCGCAGATGCAGAAGCTACAGTTGAAGTACATGAAGTCTCTGTTGTGCACTTGGGCTGGAGACGCGAAAGAAGGCAATCAAGTGCGTGAAGCAGGCCGTCGCCGCGCCGCGCCACACATCAAGACGTTCATCAGATTCTCTGATGACGATTGCAACAACATCGACTGGACGCTGGTGACATCGGCAAACCTATCGAAGCAGGCTTGGGGGGAAATGGCGAACAAGCAGGGAGACGTCAATATCAAGAGCTTCGAGATTGGCGTTCTTGTATGTCCGCAGTGGCTTGCAGAAGATGGGCAGAAGGCGGTTATGGTGCCAGTTTTCAAGAAAGATAAGCCAGAGGTCGATGTACCAGAAGATGCTGACAAGGTGATCGGCGTGAGAATGCCCTATGACTTGCCGCTTACGTCCTACCTCGAGGGTGAGGAGCCATGGTGTGCAGAAAGGTCGCATGCGGAGCCTGATTGGCAGGGCGTTGCCTGGCCAGGGTTCAACCCAAGAGTCTGAGGTTTCTGGCTCTTTGGACGATGTCCGAGTCCTCGAGGACGAACTGGTAGCTTGGTAGCTGGATGAACGACGGCAGCATGGCTTTGACAGCTTGAAAGACGAGAACACGAAGAAATGACCAGACGAAGAAAGTTATGTTATGCAGATTATGATATTGCTTCTCTTTATTCATGACGACAAGCAAGGGAAAATCGAGGGGTATTCGAAATGACGCAAAGAGTCGTTATTTAACCAGTGTAACCGTGCTTCTTCTTGAGCGACTCGACGAGAGCGACGTACTTCTTCTGGGCGTCCGAGGGCGAGACACCCTCGTCAACGAGCTTCTGCCATGCGTTTCTCTTGGCCTTGCCCTGTTTGTAGAAGGTTGTATCAGCGTGTTGCTCGGCTCGTAGAAGAAACGGGAGCTCTGTTCGGAGTTGGAGGAGTGTGGCGTTACCTTGAGGTCGAACATGCCGGGCTTGTCGGAGGACTCGATGGGAGGGTCCTGGGTACCCTGCTTGAACAGTCCGTAGAGCTGTGAAAAGGAATGTCAGTCATGTGTCCACCTCTATTTCACTTGCTTGTAGCCACTGCTGTCGTACCTGGAGGAGCTCGTCATCCGAAGGCTTGGCCTTGAGCTTACGGCTGTCCTCGACGGCCTTCTTGAACTCGGCGGTTTGGGCGACCATATTTGCGGTGTTTGTGGTATAGGAAGAGAGTTTGAATAGATGTGTGTGAGTGTTTCGAAGGAAAGAGAGAAGGAAGGACAGAATGAGGGGTTGGCAATCTCTCGTGGTCTCATTTGCTGCGGGCCTTGGCAAAAGGTGGGGAGCTCTTCGAGACCCTTTCCGATTCGAAACATGGAAGCCTTGACATCATCGTGACCTTCTTCCCACCTGCTAAAGTTTGTCACGCCGTCTCTCTCTCTCCAGCCTCGCAGTGAGACGCGTGATATGCCCATAAAAATGCACGATACTTTTAACCAAAGGCACCTTGTCCACTGAGAGCGACGGTTTGCTGTCCTCTCTTTGGACATTCACGTCGAGATCAAAATCATCTTGCCTTTTGATAGGTAGTTTGACGAGCTATCTGAGTTTTGGGATCTCGAATCAAATGTGAGTCTCGTGTCCTCCACTTCCACGTTGTTGTGTCTCGATGTGAATGTGTCGTAAATGTGAGTGTCAGGAGTAGCGTCGACTGTTATACGCCGCGATGAAACTCATGCGTGGAAGCAATGTTGGCTGGGCACATGCAGTGAAGATGCCAAAGTGAATAGTGCTCGCTGTAGAATTGGCACTGCCAGCCTATCTTTTCTTACAATCTTGTTTCCAGGAATCTTGAATTATCCGGACTTGGAAGACTTCACTAGTTCTGGTGAAGCAGTGACGACTCTCACTCACACTAGAAATTCTGCAGACTTTTGGTTTCATGGTGTTGACAACGTCAGGAAAGAGCTGGACGATTCTATCCACATTCGCGCTTTTCATACCGAGCCGCCGTCACGACCTTGTCGACTCACATGGTCACTGCAGACGACTCACTGCGACGCGATTCACTGATACGACTCACTGCAGACGAATCGTCAGCGTGACTTACTGCCGTTGAACCACTCCCGCCAGCGTCACCTCACTACAGCGCTCCTAGCAATCACATCTGCTGTGCAACTGGTTCTCTTCTCCGACATCTTCGCCACGATGGCTCCTACGGAAGAAGCAAACCCGAAGAACCCACGAGACGCGGCCAAAAGAAAGAACAGTACCTACTACATCGAGAATCTTACCAGTAGGATTATCGTCAACAAGCGCCGTGTCACGGCCGGCCTGGCGCCCAAGCATATCAATCAGTCCAAAGACACCATCCAAGTATGCGAAAAGAAGCTCCCCGTCGCGTACGCCAGTCTCACATTCCACAGAGGCGGAATAGACGCGGAACGGGGAAAGGTCGTACAGGTTGCTCAAAGTCAAGGAATTGAGCTGCCCAATATCAATGAGGCAAAGCTGCCGAAAGAGCATCAAATTTCCAGCGCCAGAGTGCAGACCCCTGGTAGCAGCGCCCCCGTGCTGAAGAAGAACATCGCAGGTCTCATGGCTCAAATTGTAGCATTTGAGATCATGTGGCCGTCTTGGACATCCTAGGCAGTTTCGAGGCGTCAGTTCCAGACATGGAGAGTTGTTCAACAATGTCGTCTCGGGTGTGTTGGATGGTGTGCGCGATGCGCGTGCGTCGAAGATCGCGACGGACTTGGTAGATGGTTTCGTAGAGAGTTCTGAAGATGTTTTATTGTGTCTCGATGTCGGCTTGCTAGAAGGACTCTTGTCTTGCCATGACAGCGGTGTGTCCGTAACCAACTGAAGGTTTCTCTGACATGGTTGTTGAGTTTGGTTCGTGAAGCCGACAGAACGCGGTCGTCATTGCTAGGTCGAAGCGCAGCATTTGCGAGTGCTGATCAAATGTCGAAGAGCGATTAAGCATGCTCGTGATCTGGGACACATGAACGAGCAGGATCTTTTCAGGAGGAGTCTCTGATGCCGACAAAGGCTCATCGAGTATGCTTTTGAAATGTAGGGCGCATTGAGTAGACCCAATTGCGCCTATCCGGACCGGGACCAGCGACGACATCGCGAGGAAAGTTTTCTGATTCCTTCGACGCTTTAGACTTGGTATCTTACAGGCTGTGACCATTGAAGTGAGTGGGTGATCTCTGGTGAGCTTGTGTCGGCATAGGGAGTGGTGTAAAACCGAACTGTCCAAAAGCATCGCCACGGGTCTTGGTGAGTGGGAACTGCGTCAAGACGTGCAATACGTTGCTCTACTCCTTGGAAAGCACGAAGTACTGCTGTCGCGCCAGTTGAAGGTGGCGACCCTTTGTGGTGTAGATGCCGACAGTGACTAGCAGTTTTGAAGTGCCCACGGAGCCGGCCAGAGGAAAAGCTACTAAGTCGTGGACGTCGGGATCATCGATAGTCAGGCAACAGTAGTGGTCTTCTTCAGGCAGGGAGATGCATAGTTGGCGAAGATGCTTGCTTACAAGGAAGACGCTCTTGTCGGATTCATACTCAAGACCATGTGAGCGTCGGGATCATTGAGGCGCGATTGCGTATTCGCAGTCATGCTGAGCACCTCGTTAGGTCGAGCCAGCAATGTTCAGGAGACATCGTAGTAAGGCGAATTGAAGGGATCTCCGAGCACAGTGTGGGCTTCTTTTTGTGCCTGTCAAAATGCAAGAACTTATTTGGTTCCTGGAGATTGTCCACTGAAGCCACCAGGACCAGAAGGGTCATCTCAACCTCCCCAGACACGGACTAACTTCCTGTCAAAAGGCAAGATGATTTTGACAATCGGCCCTTTGTCTACTGAGAGCAGCACTTGCTTTGTGATCTCTTTGGACAATTACACTGAGGTCAAAAACATTGTGCCTTTTGATGTGCATTTAGTAAGGTGTTTTGGCTGGCTGAGAGGTGGTTCTTTGTGCCAATTAACGAAAAAAGGGGGCTTAGATGCACGATGCTTCAAAAAAGAAATAGGTAGAACTTCAGCTTAGATATCTCAGCATTAAGTACCATGACTTTTTGATCGTCTATCTTCGTATTCAGATGCCTGTACCATCCATGCAAGTGTTGAGTGAGAAAAAAAGAAAAAGAAAAATGGGGGAATAAACGCCTCGTAAAAACATATCGCTTCCAATGAACATCAAAACACACATTGAGATGTACGTCTACTGGGAAGAGCCACCAGAGATGGTAAGGACCTGGCCGTTGACCCAGCTGCCGTCGCCGCTGGCGAGGAAAGCCACCACGCGGGCGACATCTTCGGGCACGGCGCAGCGGCCCAGAGGGCAGTGCTCGGCCATGAGGTTCTCGATCTTCTCAGCAGGCCACTCGGGTGTACCTCCCGGGATGTAGTGCGAGGAGGCGGTCAGCATAAGGGCGATGTGGGAGGTTATAGAGTGATAGAAAACTTACCCAAGCGTTGGAGGTGAACATATCGGACTTGATACCACCGGGAGCGACACCGTTGACGGTGATACCACGCTTACCGAAGTCGGTAGCGAAGGCCTTGATCATACCAATAACGGCCATCTTAGAGGCGTTGTAGAGGGCGTGGTCGCGGACACCGAGAAGACCAGCGGCGATAGAGGACATGAGAATCAAACGACCGTTGTCCTCAAGGTGCTTCCAGGCAGCCTGGCCAACGAAGAACTGGGCACGAGCGTTCAGGTTGAAGACGTGGTCGTACTTCTCCTCAGTGATCTCCTCGGTCTTGTCCCAGCTCTCGGTACCGCTGTTGGACATGACGATGTCGATCTTTCCAAAGTGCTTCTTGGTCTCCTGGAACAGACGCTCAATTTCGGCGACCTTGCTGACATCAGCCTGGATGGCAATGGCCTTGGCTCCGCTGCCGGTGGCCTCGATCTCTCTGACGACCTCGTCGGCGGAGGACTTGCTGCTCTGGTAGTTGACAACAACGCTGGCACCACGTCTTCCGAGCTCGATGGCACAACCACGACCGATACCACGGCCGGCACCAGTGATGAGAGCGACCTTTCCGTGGAGGGAGGCGGTGGGAACAGTAACGACGCCTTGAGACATGTTTCCGGTAATTATTTTTGGATCAAGAGGTGATATGGGGATTGGATGGTGTAACGGTGTCGTAGCGAGTGTTGAGAGTAGATGGGATGAGAGGAATATGGAAAACAGCAAACCGTGGAATTACCAGACATTAAGTATCACTTACCTGTGTTGAGCTCTACCATCACAACTACTCGAAACAGTTGTTCTATCCAGCATCCCGACACAACGAGGGCCGAAGTGTTGAAGTCCAAGTGGGGAGCCGAAGTGTTTGAGAGACCGAGCACAGCATTTTGAAGCCCCGAAGCGGAGCGGACGACGGAGACACTCTGAGGCACAGCGGACGTGAGACATGTCTTCCCTCGAAAGTCCGACAATTGATGATGAGCATTGATCTTTCGGGTGCGCCAAAATAGAACCCGTCGGAGAATTTTGATGCATAACGACGATCTTGTCCGTTCGGTTCGCAAGGGCCGCAGGCCCGCAGGGTAAAACTGGTGAGGCAGCTTGCCTGTCAGGGCCATGGGGCGGCGGGGCTGTCTCTGGAAACTTTCGGCAGACAGACTTTCGCTCTCAACTTCCTTTCTGCAACAACACCCGGTACAGCACTCGATACTTGTTCACGATGTCATGGAGAATGTGGGGACCAAGTTGATGGCAGACAGATTCCATTCTGAGTATTCTCTTGCAACACCACTATGCACCTGCCTGTTCGATGCTTCTACCATTATAAACACCATGAAGGTGCAGCCTCGCTTCTACTAGCCCCTCCGTCAAATGCGCTTTCCAGGACTCCGAGCAATGGCTGCGATCCCAAAACACATCTCCGGTATGCATGATGAACAACGAAGAGAATCGGCCAAAGAAGCAAAAAGAGAAAAGAAAAGCAAGAACGGAACATAAAGAAAAGAAAAAGGGTAGAATCGCTGCCATTAAGCATACGATTCTACATGCGAATATTAAGTGCTCATGTCGTCGTGCCATCGTAGTAAACCGCCTTCCAACAGAAACCCGCCGATCCGCAGAGCGAATATCGTGAGTGAGAAGCAAACAAGCCGATGGATATGGCTACAGCTAGTGTATAGCGTGATCGTCGCTACCCCAAAGTTTGGATCTGAGAGCTTGGAAGCAAAGAAAGGAAGACCAGTAAACAACGTGGTTGTGTAGGTCGAGGGGCCCTGAGGGTATCATTTGAAACGCCAGTATCAATCCCAGAACGCCGAAGGATAACAATTGTTTGATCGTAAGGACCTGGTGTACATTCATCACCAGCCCTTGTAGCCGATAGAGCCAGCACGCTTGAAAACGGGAAGCTTGAAGCCCTTCTTCATTTCGGTCTGGACGAAAAGAGATGCGCGCTTAAAACGACGGTCCTGGTACTTGTGGAAGACGGCGCTGTGGTGAACATCGGGGGTCTCGCAACACTCAACCATGACAGCCAGTAGTTGACGGATCTGCGAGTAGGTGTAGTTGGAGTAGTAGACGTGGGCCTGTGTCCATTCACCCTTACGCAGCATTAGACGAGCGAGGCAGTGGGCGCCTGCGGCCAGGAAACTAGGAGTACAGCCGACAAAGCGTTCGTCCATGATGGTGATCTCCAGGAAGTACTTCGCTAAGGTTCTGGTCTCAAGGTCGTAATCATCGGCTTTGCTGATGCGACGCAGGAAACTCATGGGACCAGGCCAGCCAAGCTCGAATGAGAGCATACTGAGCATGTAGCGCTCGGCCTTCAGGATCTCATCTTGAGTGTAGCCACCGTCAACCATGTAAACAACCTCTTGGACTGAGGGGCAGTTGACTTCCTCGTATTTGGCGGCGAGGAATATGGCAGTGGCTCCGACGAGCTGGAGTTTTCCAAGCGAGATGACCTTGCAGGACAGGAAGCGGTCGATGTAGTTGACGGCTAGGAACAGAGTCTCGGGCAAGAGGGTGAAGCGAGTATGGACCTGGATCAGCCAGTCCATGAGGACGGAGCGCATGGACCATTGGCACTCGTTCTGGTAGTCCATATAGTGCGCATTCGGGCGCATACGTTCCTGTTGCATATTAGTAGCTTACACTTGATCGAACAATGTGGTCTGGACATACCTCGAGTGTGCGCATGTATTCGAAGATTTCGTCGCCGTACTCAGCCACCATGGATGTATCCCATTGGTCGTCCTCGATGTCCTCAGTGGTGCGATTGCTCTCGACGAACACCTTGGCCTCCTCAATCTCCCTCAATGTTCTTGAAGAGTGCTTTGGGCATAGCACGACCGTGGCACCTCCAGTTGTGTTGTCCGTAACACCTCCTCGTGTCACTGTTTGGCTGCCTTCGTAAAACTCTTCGTCGTCTTCCTCATCGTACTCGTCGTCGTTGACAGTGACCAAAGACTGACTCAAGACGACGGCCTTCTCCTCGACTTCACGCTCGAACTGCTCCAGAGCGTCGTCGGTCTCCACAATGACCGCAGCCGGGTGGGCTACGACTTGTGGCGGTTGGGCGATATGCTCTTTGGATTCGACCACAACGGTGGTTTGATGCACTTCAGCGTCGTCGGTGGTACCTTCAGAAGAGGGGACGGTCTCTTCAGTTGCGGTTGTGTCGACGGTAGGCACTGCAGGCTCTCTGAGAATAGGGGCGCTCTTCTTTGATTGAACTTTGCGGATAGTAGGAAGGACGGTTGTGGGAGCAGCGGTAGTGATATTCTTGATAGTGAGAGGCTTCTGAGAAGGCTTTGAAAGGACGAGGGGCTCCAAGTAGACAGCGGCTGCCTTGGGGTTGTCATGTGCCTTGACATTGTCGTCTGTCACAAGAGCGGTCCTGGTGGTGTTGCTCACATCGGCAAAGACAGCGCGCTTTGCGCCAACGCGCACAGCGCCGTTCTGCATCAGGGTAGGAAGAGTGGTGGATGACTTGTTGCGCTGGTGGGTTCCCTTGGCGGCGACAGGGTGCGAAGGAAGAGCGTTCTCGTCATGGACGCGCAAAGGGCGTTGGGGTCTCTGGGGCTATTTATGGTCAGCATGGGCACGCTCATGGCTCGTGGATACAGGTGCTTGGAGGGAGTTTGCGCGTGTTGGTAAACATCATGTGGGTACACGTGTGTATGGGACGTGTTGTGAACATGCAAGGGTTGGACGAGCATATTCGTTGCAGAAAAACAAACAAAGGTCTGCAAGGGTATCTTTCGTGGACGTGATATGGGATGGATGGGATGGCTGTTCAAGATGATCGAGTATAGGTCTTACCTTTGCGTCCATGGTGTTCGAGTTGAGACAGGGTGCGAGCAATGTGCGGTGTGAAGACGACTCAAAAGCGCGTCGCCGGCGAATCTTCAAAGTCTGCGAGACGGCCGGAGTGGACGAGACGCGTATGGACAAGGAGACAGCTGGAGACAAAAAAGGTCAGTGGTTCAGCGCAGGCTCATGGCGAAGTAAGAAGGTAGTTGATGGTCGAGGGAGATCCTAACATAAGATTGCTAGAGAACCGAGTTTCAAAACATCCATAACGGTTCGCATCAACAAACAGACAGCTGCATCGCATGCAAGCCAAGATAAATGAGATCCGTGCGTCTGGGACGCCGTAACTTTATCACCCTGTCCAGAGAGTAAACAAGTCACGTCTCCCATCCTTTCTTGAATATCACTTTCTCTGCCTAGTTTCATCCGGTGACCAAAATCTTCATGCAATTATATTCCTACTAATTCTGATCCATCACCGAATATCTCTGCCATGTTTTTGGCCGAGTTTGCTAACCATACCACTCGAATGTCGCGTCCGCCCCTTGCAACTTTCTGGAAACGCGGGTCTACACCATTGCACGTGATTTCGAAGATAGACATCAATCGATCAACTCTACCTCACGTTGCAACTCTGTCTCCACGCGGATGTAGAGTACTGATCCCTCCCAAAGCTGAGTATCTCGAAAACAACTGTTGAGATGCATGTTGCTTTTTGCGGTGAGAGACACGTCCAGTGAAACCCCTCAGAGTGTCCGCTCTCACTCAAAATGCTTCCTATCTCAAAAGCGTTCCTGCTCTGTGATTGCCTCACAGTAACCCTGCACGCTTCACAAGGACGAAAGCTAAGGGGTAGGATGCTATAATATCTTCAGGTGTTGCCAAAACTGTCGCGCAGATTGCGACTCACGGAAGACAATCTTCCTGACAGTTACGACCTCGGCACACTTGCGCCGGCGCACTTGAAACCGACATTGCGAGCGGGTTCAATTCCAACATTAGACCTCATGCTCTCCTTCTGAAATGACATGCGTTCATCACATCTTGGTTCTCGCTCCTCGAAAGCAAAAGTCAACTCTTGTCGCATCGCGACAGGGATGAGTCTGTCTGGACCATGACTCCGCCGCGGGCAGATCAGCCTCGTCATGCCGACGGCAATTGTCGGCCTGGACTTGCGCACGCTGCAACCAAATGTGCAATGTCGTTCTCGTCACTTGTCATTGTTTTGTGCAGGCACGCCAGGGGGTTTCAATCTCATCTGTCGTAGGCGGTCTGCCTGGTCGCCTTTATAGGCAATCTAACACCGGCTCATCCTCAAGGTGAGGTGCTAGCTTCATTGTGTCGCAACTCGGACCGCGCATTGCTTCTGTGGACATTCCATACGGCTTGGCGGGTCGGTCGCATTCGAACAGGATCGAATGTCGATGTGCGCGATTGAGTGGAATGATTGCGCTGGTTAGCGCTCAAGTGGAAGCAGTGCGAGGAAGCGACGCTCGCCATGGGTGGTGTTGCGTGCATTATCAGAAGACTCGGGAGGGGAGCAGCGCGAGCGGATCTGCAGCGCTATGCTTGTGCTATGCGCGTCTACATGAAATGGGCCTTGAGGTCATTGTATCGGTGTACGAATGCATTGCGCATACAGAGTTTGGGGATACTGGTATGCGCTTGCGTAGCACAGGCACTGGGTGAGGGACTCGGACACAAGCACCCGGTTTGACAAAGTCACAAACATGGCAGACAGACATGACAGAACAGGGCGATTTGGCCGTCCAAGAGTCAGACACCGCTTTTATATGGCACAAGCGGAACTAGACGTGGGCAAGCGCAACGCCTCTCATTGGCTTCCACAAGCCGCCCACAGAGCAGCGCCATTCACGAGCCTATAGACTGGCAGGATTGTGCATGCGATGTACTTGATCGAGGCACACAGTGCAGGTACAGGGTAGACTGGCAGAGATATGTCTTCCTCAACAGAGTAGGCCTGATAGTGCCCTGATAATGGACGCCAGCAGGCATCGGGATATGGAAATGGATAGAGAGCCAGGGCAGCGAAACGGGCACTTTTGAGCAGAATTCAAGTTCGAGTAGCAGTTCATGTAGAATGCGACCACAGTAAAGGCGATTGTGAAAGAGAAACAAGAGGTGTTTCGCATGATGAATTGGGCGTGATGGTTAGTGGGCCCGAAGTCTCCGTCCGCTTGGGGCTTGCGAGCTTTGTATCTGCACTCCAAGACGACTTCCCCCACTTGCTACAACCTCTTCTTCTGTCCAAGTCTCGGTTGTCTTCTATCATCTCATCTTATCTTTCTCGTCCAGCACCTTGTTGCGCTCTTGCCTTTCGAGTCATCCGCCATTGCTCGCTGCAATCCCGGCTCACCACCACCGCCCACCACACTTCGGGTGAGCGCTCGAGCATACCCACAACCAACAACTATTCTGTCTACAAAACTTGTACGAGGGATCGCCTGTATCTCTCGACCAGCCACCGAGTAGCAGCGACAGCAGTCACTTGCTGAAAGCGCTCGAATCGGTTCGTTGACCCTCTAGGGCGGCTCCCCAGCGCCGCCTAGTCCCAACCGCCATCAATGTCTTCGCATCACCGCTATCTAGTGTCGTGATGCACCATCCTACCCATTCCCCTCATATCGAAGGCCAATCGAGACATCAAGCGCTGACCAGACTGCCATTCCAGCTCCTCGACGACCTCCCGCTCCCGTTGCGCCGACGGCAACGTCACCACCACGAACCTCACATACCTTCCAATACGCCTTTCTCAGTACCAGCAAGAGCCTTGTCTATAACCACATTACCCCAAAAAGTCATCAGAAGCCTTTATCATGGACGTTGGTGACCTCTTGGCAAGAGATGGGCCTCGGGCCACGAGCGGCAGCGAGGGCAGGCCATCGAGCCGTCAGCACTCGACTCGACATTCTCTGCCGTCGCATTCAAGCCAGTATCATGACTACATGTATGATGGCGCAGCTGATGCGGCTGCGAGGCTGTATGCTGACCCTCCTCGCCCCTCACGGGCCAAGCAGCAGAAGCATGTCACATTTGAACTTCTCCTGCCCGAAGGCCAGAACCGCGAGAACCGCGCTCGTCTCCCCATGCGCGTTATGATCTCCCCCCATGACACGACAGACTCCATCATCACAACGGTGCGCAACTTTTATGGCCTGTACGAGGGTCCCGGTGTCAGCTTCCAAGACAAGGAAGGCCGCATTCTCATTGCGACCTTCGAGAACTTCGAGCACAACATGGTCGTCTACGTACGTATGACTGCTCCCGACCCGGCTGTGGCCGCTGCTACCAGCCAGGTACGCTCAGCTACGACGTCGCCTCGCAAGCCCAAGCTGGCTGCACCAATTGATATGCGTCCGCCATCGCGAAACTCCCGTCCCGCCTCGCGCGCTGCCCCTGGCCGTAGCGTCTCCCCTCAATCGAACCGCAGCCATCGCAGCATGTCCAAGCCGCACTCTCGCAGTGGCTTCCGACCCAAAGAGGAGAAGAGCTTGTATGACGACATGTATGCTGGAGACACTGATTACGACAGTGACGGCGCTCACAGCCGCCGTTCCAAGATCGAGCCCCACGCCAGCGCTGAGATTAGCGTTGAGAACATAGTCGAGGGTGGCAGGAGAAAGCGGGCTAAGTTTGACAGCTCGGTATGCGCTAGGGCTCTGCCTTGGTCCCATGTTTGGTCTAACCTTATCCCAGGAACTCCCTCTGTTCGTCCCTCCTCAGGTGCCAGCCACCAATTCAATCTCATCTGTATCGCCCCAGCGACGTCCTGCTGCTAATGGCGACATTGTCGCGTCCCCCTTCTCGTGGTCCAACCAGCGCAACATCACCTACCAGCAGCCTCTCCCATCACCTCAGAGCTATACTGGCTATTATAGCAACACTCACACTCCTTACAATAACCCATTCCGCAGCCGCGCTGTACCTACCTTCCAGCCCCGCTCGTCCGTGGGTGGAGGTGTCATTCTGCCCACCCCTGAGCCCACAAATGCAAGCGTCATCTCAGATGAAGATGTCGCCTTGCAGCTCATGCGCCTTGGCGATGCATCAAACTTCTCCCACGGTCGTACTTCCACATCTACAATGGATGATGGTCTAAGTGGCAAGGCAGACGCTGCTTCATCGGCTGGAGACGAGAGCGAAGTCATTGATGATGAAGCTGCTGCGCCTCAGCAGCCCACTTCGCACGTCGCTGGACCGCGCAGAAAGAAGCAGCGCGTGCTGGAAGAAGCCCTTCCTAGCACCGATAGCGTTCACTCTAGTGATGACTACTCCGAGGCAGATAGTGACGTTCCCGAGTATGACGAGAACGGCGTTCACATCGCTCGTGCTATGTCCAAGGCTAAGGGCATGCCTAGCATGCAGTCTCATGGCAGCGTTGCCTCTGTTAATGGCTCTACCAAGTCTAGCAAAAGCCGTCTCCCTGGCCTACCAAAGTCCAAGCCAAAGTCGAACTCGACCTCGGCTTCAGCAAAGATCCCTATGTCGCCAGCATCCCTTCCGTCGCAGTCCCGTAAGACGTCGGCTGCTTCGACGATCAACTTCCAGCATCAGCTCGGGATTGACGAGGAGGACTTGTCTACTAAGCCTCGTTGCCAGAGGTGCCGTAAAAGTAAGAAGGGCTGCGACCGTCAGCGACCCTGCGGACGCTGCAAGGACGCCGGCATCGGTATCGAGGGCTGCGTCAGCGAGGATGAGGGCAACGGTCGCAAAGGGCGCTATGGCCGTCACATGGGTGTGCCCGTCAAGAAGTCTGACCTCGCATACGATGCTTATGACGCTATCCCTATCGTCGCTGCTGGCGGCGCTGGAGATTTCCTCGCGCCCGCCCTTCCTGACAAGAACAAGAAGAGGAAGCGATGAAAGGGTCCATGGCTTTCGGCTGACTAGCCAATCTCGTATGTTTTTGTTTTTGTTTCTGTTTTCTATCATCATCGCATAACTCGTCTTGGGCATTTGGAGTACATGTGGGCCGGAGGAGTTCTGTTTCTCATCATTTGGGCAAGCGAGCGTTGTTTTCAGAGCTGGTCGTCTCTCATTTTGCTTTACCAGTCTACATGCTATCACAGCGCGCATACACACACATCAAATGCTATTTACCTTTTCCATCATCTCATCAATAATTGGCCTCCTGGAGCGAAGCACCACAATGCAATATGTATTCTGTAATTGAACCACGCACAAGGAGGGGTTGCGAAAGGGTCGCTCTCGGTGGACACGATTGGGAATACGAAACTTCGTGCATCTTGACGGATGATATCCCCAGATGTGCGCTGTTGAGAGGGTGCCATCAATGGGAGAAGAACGAAGCTTTGACAATATGAGATTATGGACACAAGTCAAGCTAACAACCAGATAACCATATGATGTCGATGAGAATGATTCTCAAGAGGTATTAGTGTCCGATTCTATGCTGCAGAAACTGTTCTAAGGTCTGATGTTGGATGTGGTACATGGTGAAACTGTCTGACAGGGTGATAAGCATAACAAAGCGAGATAGCGGAAGGAAGGCTTGGTCCCGTGCGGCATCTCGTCATTGGGGCTTTGAGACCTCGACCGCCGTGACCACTGCACTCGACCTGATAAACAACAACACTCCGTCGAATCGCTCACCGCCTTTCATTTCGCGATCGCTTAGTTGATATTCAACTGCACATACTCGCCATCACCCGTTCCTTGCACCGAAGCACGACGACAAGCATACGACCTTCGCGCCAGGCGTCCCGTCACACATCATGTCTTCGCGCAAGAAGGTCCTTCTGAAGGTTTGCTCCTCGGAAGACCTAGAATCTCGTGTCGTGTGACAATCTGACAGTGAACAGGTTATCATCCTCGGCGATAGCGGTGTCGGCAAGACCAGTTTGATGAACCAATATGTACGAATACCCCACCATCGACGACCGTGAGCGCGAAGAACAAGAGCTAGGGACAACGAGGCTGATAGATGTGATACTCTCAGGTCAACAAGAAGTTCAGTGCTAGTTACAAGGCCACCATTGGCGCAGACTTCCTGACAAAAGAGGTTCTGGTCGACGACCGACTGGTCACCATGCAGGTGCGCATACCCAATGTCCAAGAAGCACGTCTATCACAGCGTATCTGACTATAGCAACAGCTCTGGGACACCGCCGGCCAAGAGAGATTCCAATCGCTTGGTGTTGCCTTCTACCGTGGTGCAGACTGCTGTGTACTCGTCTACGACGTCAACAACTCCAAGAGTTTCGATACCCTTGACAGCTGGAGAGATGAGTTCCTCATCCAGGCCAGCCCTATGGACCCTGAGAGCTTCCCCTTCGTAAGCTGCTGCCGAGCGCAAAGGACCAAGAGCTAGACTAACAACCAACAGGTCGTGCTCGGCAACAAGGTCGATGTTGAGGAGAGCAAGCGCATGGTATGTTTTACGTGAACCCATGACAAAATGGCGGCCAACTAATTGCGATACAAAGGTCTCATCGAAACGCGCCATGGCTTTCTGTCAATCCAAGGGTGGTATCCCATACTTCGAGACCAGTGCCAAGGAGGCCATCAACGTTGAGCAAGCTTTCGAAGGTGACCATACACGTTCTCTATCTGCTTGTTCGACCATCACTGACATATCTCAGTCATTGCCCGTAATGCCTTGGCCCAGGAAGAGAGCGGCGACTTCAACGCAGACTACCCTGAGACAATCCCTATCAACCTCGACAATGAGCGCGACGGTTGTGCCTGCTAAACACGTCCAGGATTGTTGATTTCTCATTAGTTTCATGCCATTCGTTTTCTTTGGGATGCAATCGGCGTTTCTATTTGCATATGGAGGGCTTTAACACTCTATGGCCAGGCTCTGTCTTGTTTCCTTCGTACTGGCTGCTTCTATCCGTCGGTGCATGCGGTGTCGATATAGCACAGATACCTATAATCACCACTAAGTTTCATGTATAAGCTCATTCTCCAAATATGGCGCCCAAAGTATGAGGCAACTTCGACCACGCACTGGTCGCAATCTCCCAGATAAAGAAGTACCAGACTCTGGAACAGCCCAAGCAACGTGCAATCCAATTTAGCAGCAGCAAATAATCCGCAACAATTCCCTTTTGTGACAACATATCAGTTCAACACAGTTTCGTTCTCATTTGCAGTTCTTGACGATCTCCGTCTATTTCCAACCAAACATCACGAGTGGACGCTGTCTCACCCAATTTCATCATCAAAATTGCCCCACAATTTAAACGTCCCCTGTCACCAATCTTCCCCGTCCTTGCATTCACGTTCAAGCATCTTTATTTTCTGCATCCTTTTCTTGGTTATATCTTGGCAATATTATAGCTGTAAACAAGTACCATATTTTGATACCGCCAGCCGTCTAATTGTTATACAATTCAATTCCTCCTGTCCAGATGCTGGCGCCGTAGTGTTACCATCGATTCCAGGAAAACAACACCACGCGACGACTAATTCTTCGTACCAAAGGCACAGCATGGCCAGTACCACAGTCAGAGACTTTCAGTCGCCAGACCGAGTGGCTTTCCAGGACCAAGGACCAGTGGGTCGGAATTCCATTGCCTCTCCTCGAAGTCCAGAAAACGCAACCGGTCGTCCGAGATTTGGCAGTGTCACCTCGGGCACGTCATATTTTTCAAACGACAACACATCTCGTCAAAGACGTCTATCTCGGTCCAACACTGTTAAAACCTACCATGAGCCAAGTCGTCCGAATTGGCAGCCGGGTGCCGAACCTGGTATTGATACCGATGCTGAGAGAGTGAGCCCGCACTTGGAGGCTCTTCGCGCGCGATGCGATATTCTTGTTGCAGATTTTAGCGCCGAGCACATGGAGTCAGTTCAGACCGACAATGCTTCGCTGGAAGAAGTCCTGTCGGAAAAACGACCTCCTCATCTACCTTGCCGCTGGATTTCGGTAAACGGATTGAGTTGGGACGTCATCAAGATCCTCGGTCAGCATTATGGACTGCATAGATTGGCCATTGAGGACCTGATCAACACGCGTACTCGTACGAAATGTGATTGGTATTCTGATCATGCGTTCGTGGTCTTGACGTTGCAGAAGCTTGTCCGGATACACTCGCATTCAGATTCGGACGATTGCGACTGTTCTGACGACGAAGAACCAATACGCTATGATGAGATTGAGGAAGGACATGAACATCATCCCGAGCGAGAACGCGTCCCATTTTGGAAGAAGCCTTTCAAGAAGTCAAAAAGAAGAGAATCTACATTGCCGCGCTACCGCGACACCGAAGGACTGGACAAAACGGGAGACGCAATCCGGGCACACAGTTCAACAGCAGAAGGCGCACCACTGCAGAACATCAGAACGCTCCATCGATACGAAAGTATGCAAAATCCAGAGCACACGCTGTTCATGGAAAAGCACTCGGCACTCTTCGAGGAAAATCTAGTCGTAAGCGTTGAGCAGGTGGCTATCTTCCTGATGTCAGATAACACAGTCATCTCCTTCTTCGAACACTCCGGCGCCGACGTCGAAGAACCAATATTGGAGCGTCTGAAGAGTCCTGCCACAATGCTGCGTCGTAGCGCGGACTCATCATTGGTGCTACAGGCCATCATCGATGCCATTGTCGACTTGGCAATACCCGTGAAAGAAGCTTACAACAAGGCGCGAAAGGACCTGCAAATCGACGTCCTGACCAACCCATCTATGAGCACTTCCAAAGCCCTCCATATTTTCACTGAAGAAATCGACATGCTGCAGAATCTCTTCAAGCCAATCATTAATCTGGTGAATTCGCTTCGAGACCACAAATCAGAGCCATTTCCTGGAGCGCCACTGCCTCCAGAGCCTTCGTCACGGAAAGTGGGAGATCATCGGCGACCACAACCGAAAAGGTTCTTCACACAAACGCCCACCACTGTCGTCATGAGTCCTTTGGCTCATGTGTATCTGGGAGATGTGCTTGATCATTGTATCACTATCATTCAATCGCTCGAGCAGATGGATGCATCGGCTAACAACTTGTCTTCTTTGATGTTCAACACCATCGGTTCGTTGCACACTCCCTTCCCTCTATTCTGAATATCACTGACATCTCTCACCCTACAGGTGCACGTACAAACACAACAATGTCCATCATCGCCCTCGTAACAGTCTTCTTCGCACCACTGACCTTCCTCTGCGGTTACTTCGGTATGAACTTCGAGGACTTCCCCGGTATCAAGCATTCAGACGTTTACTTCTGGATCATCGCCGTTCCAACCACATTCGTGTTTATGGTTATGATTGGAGGCGGCGTGGGCTATAGGACCGTCAAGACTTGGGCAGCGAGATTCCATCTTGCCAAGGCGAGGAGAGGGAGGAAACAGAGACAGGCTAAGCTCAGGGCTAGACAGAGGCAGAGAAGGATGGCTGTGTCTTGAGACAGAGTATTGAGATGTAAGAGTCGTCATGTGTAAGAAAACAATGTAATCATCACGTCAGACAATCTTCTCCGGGCACGCCTACTCGATAATGTTGATGGAGTGCTTCTCCATAAGGGTGTTGATTTGCTGAGTGCTGGCAAAAGTGAAACCGAACAGCGCAAACAAGCAAACAAACATAACAAAAAGTCTGAGAGCGCACTTCACTTTGCAAACGAGACTATATAGGTATCAAAAGTTTTCTCTCTGTCACCTACTCAGGAGGAAGCGGAGTCCAAAAGGACGTATGGCCTGAGGGGAATAGCCTGTGCTAACAAGCATCGGGAGAAGTAGCGTCGGGGTGCCTTCTCCTTTTGCTGGTTGTGTGTTCGATCCTTTGATGTGGTTTTCTTTTTTTGTTTTGCTTCTTTTCATTGATGGTCTACTCATACAAGAAATCCTCAGCGCATCTGATTCACCAATTTAATCGAGCTCTCATCGTCGTTGCTCTTCTTCTCGTTGGACTTGTGGTGATCATCTTTAGTATCAAATCTAAAACCGTCATCGCCATCTTCGAAGTAATCACTATCCCAATCAACGAGGAAAGAGCGAAGCACAACGTGCTTATTCATCTCACTATCATCAAATCGCCAGGCTGTGAAAGAATCAAAATAATCGTTATTCTCCTTAATGAGGTAAGTGTGAAGCGATATGTGCTCATCCATCCCATGGTCGTCAAATCTGCCAGGTTGTACATGAACCTCCAACTCATCTCTACTGAAATAGCTGACCCCCTTCATTGTGCACTCGCGAAGCCGCGAATCTTCTGTTTGATGGCATTATAGGGTCTCACCGGGAAGTTCTACTTGGTGAAGTTAAATATGCAAGTCTCCATCAGCATGTTGTTACCTCTGTCGTCGAATTGTGAGAAAGACGTGCACCCCCTCGAGATGAGCAATTTCGAAGCGGAGCGGGTCATGATAAGCCAAGGTCATTGGCAAACCCAGAAACTCACCATACTTCTTTTTGTAGTGTTCCTTGAGTTCAGCGTTGTGATCGCCGGCCTGGATCTCGCACTTGATGACACAGATGTATATCGTGTCTGGAGTGTCGATCGTGATATCATGGCGATTGCACCATGTGCCACATCTCACCCGGCGCTCAAAGCAAAGCTGGAGGCATCTGCCCCAGCCCCAGTTCTTTGGCTTCGAGTCGGGATGCAGAAAGAACCAGCAGTTGTCATTATCGAATTGCGGAAGCTCGACATTAAAGAAGGCGAGGATCTCATTGACGACGCTGCGGATGCGGTGAAGATTCTTAGACAACCAGGAGACATCTGCAGGGACAGTGGTGCACTCAGCGTATCTGTCGCCGCTGTTATGCCATGGGCCCGGCTTGCTCAGTCCGAGCCTGGCAGTCAACCATTCTTCCATGAAGGCGCCCATTTCTTCTTCGTCCATCTTGTAGATATGCTTGAATCACTTCCACTCGCTCTTGATTCGGATCTTTCGTAGACGGGCGCAGATCTGAAGCATAGTCTATTGACTATCTGCGAGCGCAACACGATCTTCATTCTCCTTGAAGAGGTCGATGACGTTGAGCAAATACCAGCTCAACATCTTGAGAAGGCAAGGAATATGGATGTGATTGGCGAAGTTAAGGACCATGGATGTGACGGCGATGTTGCCACTAGGATGAATTAGAGATCGATCAACGAATCATAAGAACGGCCAGACCGCATCACCGCTGCAGTCCAGAGGTTTCTTTTCACCAGCCAAAAGGTCGACTTGCTTGTCTTGCAAGGTGTACTGGTTGGTATAGGTAATCTGATCGTGGTGATCGGCTTCGGCAAAGATGCGGGCGATGTCGACTCGAACGGCTTTGATAGCAAGTTCGTACTCAGCACTGCCAGCTTTGCAGCCAGCCATCTCGCACTCCTTCTTGAGTCGACTGGTAACACCACGACGCACTCTGGTTTCCGGAACACTGCCGCCTGATCTCTTGTCGTCCTTGCGCTTGCAAGCCTTGCACGATATTAGGCCGAGACCGCTGACCACCAATGCCATGCAAACCAGAGTCCTTCCGCAAGCCGAACACGGATGAGGAGTAACAGCACAGGTGGCGTTGGCATTGCAGGTACAGACACCAGGAGCCTGTTCACCTGCCTGGATCTGGATATCTATCTCGTCAGCTTTGTTGGCGGCGGCTAACCGGCTAACCAGGCGGTGAGGATGTCTCCAGTGACCATCCATGTTTCGTCGCATGCTTGCATGACTGGCATCAGCCAACGTTTGTCCAGATGGAATGTGGTGATAGTAGGCAGTTCGACGGAGATGTTTCTTTGCGCAGCATTGCTCATCGTAACCGTGTTCGATTTTCGCCGAAACTGCGGCGCTGATAGTAGAGCACATTGCCACCGTACAGTCTGGGTGCCGCCGAAGCTGTATACAAATCAGTATCATGCGTTGGAAAAAAAGAGGACGAGACACACATCTATCAGCTTCAAACGCTCCCAGCATGACTCGCAGCAACGAGTTTGTCTCCAGTCTCGTTAGCATCAAGTTCTGTCCGTGAGCCTGAAATATTCTTGCGAACTTCTCGGCCGTCTGCAGCTTCGCGACATCGTCGTCACTCAAGGTGTCGTTGTCCTTGGGGACACAGGGGGTCGGTTCATCGTCGGTATCGCGAGGAATACGAATGTTGCTCGAGATGTCGGGATAGTCGAGGCCGACGATTTGCGAGATGCGGATGATTGATGCCCAATTGTGAAAAAGGCATGTATGTGCTTGGCGAAGTTAAGGACCAAACAGGTGAACCGCTGTCCAGAAGGGTCTACTCTCACTGGACAAGACGGCGATCTAGAAAACAATCTTGCATTTTGATGGATGTATAGCGACCTCTATCTGTCGGCAGGAGTCAGACCTCTGAATAGCCCCTTGTATTCACCCTGACTGCAGATCTCTAATCGCCCCTTGCGACATCTCATTCACGGCATCTAGTCGACGAGAGTCACGTCAAAATGCATAAAATTTCTGAGTAATGCAGCATTGTCCACTGAGAGCGCTCTCCTCACTTGCTCTCACTGGACGAAACCTTAGTTCTGAAAATCATCTTGCATTTGGACAAATATTTGGCGAGGCCTAGTCGACAGCGGGAGACAGACCTTTGAGATGGATCTTCATTTGCTCCTGCTCGGGCTCCCTCTCTTAACAGATTCTGGATTTACATGCGATTGTGATACTGACAGACCACACACATGTACGTCAATCATACCGACAAAATATGCAACGAGATTGGCAACAGCCAAAACCAAAAAAACAAAAAAACCGACCGTCGGCATGCCGTTTGAGAAATGAGGATTAGAGAAGAATCTTCAAAATCACAAGCTTGAGTCTAGAAGGCAGTACGTTGGTATATGACAATCACGCTCAACTTTTCCGGTGACTTGATGGTAAGCATTTTCCGCCATCAATCGTTTCTGTTGGAGCGAAACGTCGGAAGAGTCCCAGCGGCTTCAGATTTCGCGTATACCATACACAATCCGACTCATGATTTGTCTGTCGATATTTGTGTCGGGAATCCAGAGATAGACAATTTGCATGCTGGTCCCCTATTCTCGAAAGTGTGTTGTACCAGCGCCAAGATAAAAGATGGGTTTCCAAGATTCCATCTTCCTGTTCTTGGTTGCCAGCAGCCGCATAGTGTTGAATGTTGGTGGGGACAGCGATGTAGGCGACAAGAGCGTCTGCAGACTGCGTGCACGTGCTTTCTGTGCGTTAAGCTCAAAAGGTACGTGACGCAGCTGGTGGTAGTAGAGGACATCGTGGACTTTCTGACGAGTCGAAAGAACCTGGCAACGGCAAAACGCACCACAATGTAAAACATCAACTGAGCAGCGCCGAGTGGGAACAACCCAACCTTGACAAAAAGAAAAGTAGCACCATGAGCAGGAATCGAACCCGCGACCTCCTCGGATCTAGACTGACACGGCGTTGAGTAACAACGAATGACTGCGCACGTGTTAAGACCACGG
>JGI24891J29808_1000357_pt1 | contig 32962 bp, 58 predicted proteins | sample FreactcultuFSWF8_FD_29808 | JGI IMG/M metagenome (IMG submission 29808) | reverse complement strand
TTGCATACTCTTTGCCATTCTTTTCGGATTTTTTCCATTTAACGGCTTCTTTTTCAATTGATAATACTATCATTTTTATTTGTTTTGGTTTTCTTGTATTTTTTTTAATTGAAATAAAATTGTATTTAATTCTACAAATTGACCATAAGATTGCCTGTCAGCAGTATTATAATCTCTATATCCTCTTTTTATGTATTCTTCTTTTAATAATTCTAATTCTTTAATAAATTCATTTAATGTCTTGTTCATAGGTTATTTGTTTTGGTTATCGTTTATTTTTTTAAAATAATATTTTACTTTTTCTAGTTCAGTCATACCATTAGCTTCCTTTATCCATTCTTCTTTTACCTTATCAAAATCTACTATTATTAGTTCTTTTTGATTGTAGTTATCAATATAATACTCATCTCTACTATAATGAGGTAAAGTAGGATGATTTATAGGTGTTTCTTGACCATCAGAAAAGGCTTTTTGTAGTTGCTGTTTTTCTTTATCAAGTAAAGATTCTGCCACTAACTTAATAGCTTCTAATGTGTTTTCTTGCTCTTTGGTTATTGATAATCCACTTTGTTTATCAATAGAGTATTGAATTTTATTAATTAATTCTTGCATTGCTGTTTTCATATGTTTAGTTTTTAATTTTGTATTGTTTAACCCATATAGGTATTGAATAGAAAAAGTATATTTTTCTTCTAACAGTATATCCATTATCATCTTCTCCACAATAAATGTCAAATTCATTAAATCCTCTTTTATATTTCATAGGTTATTTGTTTTGTTTATTAATTAATTCTTCTTCAATTGCTCTATCAGTTTCTTCATCCAATTTTTTTTCCTCCTCTGTTGGTTCTTCTTCATCTAAATCTTCCCAGTCGCAATGCTCGTGGCATTCAGGACAAAGGTCATAGGATATTTCACTTTCATATCCACAACAAGTATTAATCAGCATAATTTTCGTATTGTTCTGTCCAATCATTCATTCTTAAAAATGGTTGAGCAGGGGTTAATAATCTTGTTACTGGATAGGTTTTAGCTTTGTATTCCTTTAGATTTTTCTTAGCTTGTATTAAATCATCCCAAGCTGAATGCTTACCAATATGGCGAGTACATTCGTACTTCCAATTATAATACTCAACTAATTCTCTTAGTTTTTGTAGTTTGTAGTCAATCATAATCTTGATTTTTTAGATGTGAATAATGCGGTAATCCCATCATTCATTAAATCTTTATTCAAAGAATGAAGTTTAGATAATTCGTTTAAATTTTCGCACATATCAATAGCTAATGTTAAATCAAGTATTGATTTGTGTTTCTTAATAAATACTGAGGCAGCTTTCTCTCCAGAGGCATCTGTATCTTTATCAGTTACCAACCCAAGAGCAGCACTTAATGCATATCTTCTATAATAAGTAATACCACTACCAAAAGATTGATACTCGTTCATTCCCCTTAAAGTAATTTGCGGAATAGTTGCATTGGATTCAATAGCCTCTCCACTAATAGTGTGAAAGATAATTGTCTTTAAGCCATCCTCAATAAGAAGCTGGGTAAATCCTAGATTGTGTTTCTTGAGTATTGGGTTTATTACTTCAAGAATTGTAGGGAAATCGGCATAGGTGTAATTATGACCAGTTGTCCCCTTGTGAATTACAGGGCAATCCTGTTGAAAGGCAGCTAAAGCCTTGTAAATGTTGATAAGTGAATTTGTTTGTAAGGTAATCATACTATGGTTTTTAGGTAAATAATAATTAAAAATAAGACTTTTTTGTTAATAACTCAAGATTTTTTTTATTTCTTTTATGTCATCCGAAATGTCCGTATCATACTTCTGAGATAGGCTATCCTGTATCGTTCTAAGAGAGTGAATAATGGTTGTATGATTTCTACCAAACATTTCCGAAATAGCGGTCAATTTAAGCCCTAATTCATCCTTAATTAGCCAAATGGCTACGAATCTAGGCTTGGTGTGGATAAACTTCCTGCTTTTGCCTCTAATGTCCTTATTTGATACCTTATAATACTCGCATACTTGCTTTATTATCGTATCGGCATAATCAAGCCTCTTTCTCATTGCTTTCTCTCTTTCCTTTAATGATGGCATTGTCCAGTAGTTCATTTTTTTCTATTTTAAGTTTTATAATTTGGTTTCTTAGCATCTCGTTTTCGGTTTCTAGGATGTAAATCAGACGATGCAACTCCGATTTGGTATTATCTACATAACTCATTGTATAACATTTACTGGTAACATAAAGTTCTCACTTATAGAATATAATTCTACAATAAGCCAATAATAGCTTTTAAGGATTCTCTTTTGTATGTCATTCAATTCAGCAATCCTTATCAGGTAATTATTTTCGTGAGTGAATAAACGGACATTATCAAAATGCCCTGCTGCTCTCCATTCCGCTAATAACTTCTCTTGCCTTGCCTGTTCTCCTTGAGCTTTCTTTAAAAGTTCCAGCAAACAAGTTGCTCTTTTGTGTAACTTTAGTTGTTTCCCTTGATAATCTAGTTTCATACTATTGGTTTTTGGTTTCGTAATATTTTTGTACAATTATGGATACTAATTTACTAGGTGCTAAATACATTTTTTTAGCTTCGGCATCTACTTTCTTTTTGATTGATTCAGGTAGTCTAATGCAGACCACTTCTTTTTTTTCTACTTTCATTTATTTGGGTTTATAAGTTATCGGCTAACATTGCTATCACTAAGCATAATACTATTACTATTACTGCTTTTATTCCTTTGATTTCAAAACTATCTGGATTCATAATTAGAGTTTAACGATTGATAAAATGATTTGGTTATTGGCTAGGTCAATGGTGCGGAATTTGATAAGGAAAAATCTAGTTCCGTCAATTTCATAATCAAGGAAAACGTTATCGCCTCCTTGAGGGATAAACTGCCCATTGTAAGGGTAAAAATTGTTTTCGTAAGCTAATACAGGTTTCATACTTTTGGTTTTTATAATTAATTAATTTTAAAACTGTCTAATTCAAAATAATCACATTTAAATTGAAGTGCAATTTCACATTCAAAAAATTCTCTGTCTTCGCTATTATCAATATCTTTTAATATTGAAAGTGCAATAACATTAGATACAAATGATTTTCTTTCCATATCCCAAGTTTCTTGGTTTTTGGTCATTAACCATCCGTTTACTTTGTAAGTTGTTGTTGATTGTTGAGTTTTCATACTAATTTGGTTTTGTTTCAACAAAGATATAAACAATTACATTACTAACCAAAAATTATTTAAATTTCTTTTTATCAGTCTAAAATGAGCCGATTATCGGTTATTTACGGCTCAAAGTTGCCTTATTGGGTAACTTTTGTGATTTATAAAGTTTACTATTAGAGAACTTTGTAACCAATTTGGGAACATTGTAGAATGTTTTGTCTAGTTTATTGCATAAAAAACTGTACAATATGTTAAATAGTTAGGGTGTAATATGTAAAATGTTGTAACATTATTAGGCTAGATATGTCACTAATTTTCAAATAATTGTGACATAATTTGTTAATTGTTTAAATTGGTCTTGTTATATCTTGTAACATATAAAAGGTCAAATTTGTTACAAATAGGTGCAAATGAATATAAATGGGTGCAAATTGCCAAAGTCAGTAGTAATACTGCGACAATGTTCACATTTTTAAACCTTTTACGGGTTCGTGAACACTATAAATTCTTGTTGTACCTAAATTATAATAAATTGTGATATTTTCACAAAAAAGCACTTTTAGATATGCAAAATGTCGCATAATGTGTCATTAAAGTAACATATAGGTATTGTTATGTTACTTTTAAGGGATAAACTAACCTAAGAATATCTTTAAAGTCCTTTTGCCATCCTGATATGACAATTCAATTGAAGTAAAATCCCCCAATTCCTTGTATAAGGTCAATATCCTTCCTATTGGCTTATCATTCTTAGCGTGGTTAATTACTTCCAATCTAGTTATTTCAACTTCTTTAGGTTGTTCTTTAGTTTTATTGTCCATAAAATAAAGTTATAACTAATTAATGTTATAACAAAAAAAGGGAGGCAAGTAAAAACAAGCCTCCGTAACCATTAGTATAATCTAAACACAAATATAATAAAAACTCCCCAGCTTTTACACTGAGGAGAACCGTTATGAACAAGAAAAAAACAACCTAAATACTGCCATCCTGCAAAGGCATATCATTTGAATTATCAACCCTTCTATATCCTTCTGCCCACAAAATCTTAGTCAAAGTTATTGATTTCTTAATTATAGCTTGTTCACTATCCATTGGGTTCAATAGGTGTAATACTTCGTGAATCAAAATTTCGCAGTGTTTCTTGCCCTTTAAACGAGGGTCTAAATATATATCACCATCACTCCAAGCAAGTCCGTGAACTTTCTCTTTGCCCAATTTTTTATATATTATTTTTATTCTCACGCTTTAAGTAAAGCTTCATCAGGTCTTTCAATTTCCTTTACGACTATTCTTTGTCCACCTCTTAATTTGGCTAACATCTTAGAAACTGATTCTACTTCACTAATCATTTCTTGATACTTTTTAACTAACCAACTTTCTTGTTCAGCTAAGTTAAGTTTATTCCAATTTTTTGGCATTTTCATTATTTATCGGTTTTACTATGATATTTACTACAAGTATTGCATTTATATTGTATCCTGGTTAATCCTGTCGCAGTAACTACTTTGTTATTCCTTATTAAATCATCACTTCCACATTCAGGACAAGTGCCTCTATCTTCTCCAAAAATTACTCCATAATGCGTTTTAGGTTCAATATGATTCTTTAATTCAGCAAATACTTTCTCTAACAAAACAACATCTTTTTTGCAATATTTAATCATCTTTTCCATTGCAATCTTATCCTTGTGCAAAAGAATGTCCTTCCAAAGTGAATATTCGGTCTTAATCTTTTGACCTAAACCTAAGAAATCAGCTATGTAATTAAGTCTATTTGAATTAAATCTAAACTTTTGTCTTGCTACTTTAAGAGTATCAATCGTTAGATATTTTGGAAACATTGGTATGTGATGAAATAAACATCTTGTTCTAATCCAAGCCAAGTCAAATTTGTCGCCATTGTGTCCAACCATTTCATTGGATAGATTTGCCACCTCAATAAATTTAAGGAGCATTGCTTTATCATTTTGCTTAGAATCCCATTGAAGGGCATAAACTTCTTTTTCATCTTCCCATTTATAACATATGCAAATTATTGCACGTTCTTGAATAATGTTTGAGTAATCAATGTTCTTTTTGTATCCTGCCTCCCAAAACAAACCGATGTTTGGACTTGTTTCGATGTCGAAAAATAGTCTTCTACGCTTGGTTTGAAGCGTTTTTGAAGTTGCCATATTTTAGGTTTTTGTTATGCTATTGATTCCCTTACCAAATCTGCCTCTGCTTCCCTTCTTTTCACTAATCCGTCCAATCCTTTACTTTCCCAAAGTCTTTTGCTCTTTTCTATTTCCTCTGCTATTCCTTCATAGTCTTTGTTCTTAACCATCTCAACTATTGCCTTCATCTCAATTCTTGAGTCTCCTTCTAACTTGTTTCCTCTATTGTAAACCATAGAAACCAAAGCACCCTGAGTGTCCTCATTTAATGTTTCTAGTTCTGGGTATATTGCCTTAGTTAACTTAAAATATTTAGGTACTGAACATTTAACGAAAACTTCATAAGCCGTATTATATGAGATTTTAACTTGTAACAATTCCCCTCTAAGCATTTGTTTAGCTTGTTGTCCTTTAAGACCTACAACCTTCCTTAATGGCTCTAAAAAGTTAGGAGTAAGTTTATTACCCCAATCTAAAAAAAACTGCTTTTCGCTTACATAACCAACATCATATCCTAGCCCAATCGTGATACCACTATCACCTCCAGCCCAAATAGGGCTTTGTAGCTTCTTATCATAAAATGCTCTACCTCCAACCTCAAACTGAATAATTAAATCAACCGATTTTTTACTTAGCATATATAAAATATATAAATAATATAAACCATAATAGTAATGCTCCTTTTAAAATTGTTTGCTCTCTCATTTTGTAAACTTATCTATTGTAGCTAACCCCATACAAGCACAAACAAAATAAAATATTAAATCTGCTAGATGAGAATCCTTGCTAATAATATAAACTACAAAAAGAATAATTGCACCAATTGTAGCTAAAATCCTTTTGTGGGAAATAGAACCTCTTTCATCCGAAAAGGTAGATAGAATAAAATCTTTAAAGCTGAACATAATATTAAAATTTAGTGTAAAATCCGATTGAATATTGATTAGTAGTAGCTGATATTGTAAATAAGCCCTTTTTAGACGTTTTTAAGCCTAAGCCAACACCTATCCCCACTTTATTGTCAAATGTCCTTAAATCGGCTAATATACCCCAATAAAGCTCATTTTTGGATGGTGTTGTCCTAATAGTTTCCACTTTTATCGTTTTTTGACTTATGTCTGCGTAAAAACCACGATTTTTTATCTTGTTTTGGGAGATGGTATCGTTAATTATAAAAGTACTAGAATCCACCTTTATAGTGTCCGAATAGGCTCGTACGTACGCATAATCTAAAACTATACGTACAGTATCGTGGATTAAGGTTGTATCAATACCTAAAACGACAAAAGGGATAGAATCCCCTTTAATATATTTCTTCGTTATGTCGTGCTTATAAATAGTATCGGTATGCGTTACTATTGTAGGCTCATTTCCGTTGTACCTTCCGTTAAAGATGAAGATAAGTATTACTGCAATCACCAAAGTAATTACAATGTCTCTCATTATCGGTCTTGTTTGTTTTGCAACGCAATAGAAAGTTTATTTATTTGGTCAAGGATATGGTCTAGCTTTTTATAGATTTGGTCATCTTGCTTTTCAACCATACTCACACGGATTTCTAATTCTTTTAGTTTAAGACTTATCTTAACGTAAATTCCAATTAGTCCGATAACAATAACTATTGCCTGACCAATAATAAATAAAGTTGCGTTCATTACAATTCCTCTTCTTCTTCTTTAACAAATGTGATACCTGTAGTCCAGTTCTCAAGGAAAGTAAAGTTTTCTAGACCATTTGTGTTAATAATCTCAATAGGTTTAAACTCAAACTCTTTTTCTCCTAGTTCCTTTACTTGAGCAGTTAGCTTCTTGATACTTTCTTTAGTAAACTTGTAACCATTTTTTTCATCCAATAATAAAATGTCTTTATCATCGGTTGATGCGTTATCAAGGCGGAGTTCTTCAACTTGGGCTTGATAGCTTTCGTGGTGGGATTTGACTTTTTCATACAATTTGAATAATTTTTTTTGAACTTTTGTTTCCTGTGAACCGATAACCGCATTAATTGATGCGACTAAAGTGTTGAGTTGTTGATATTTCATTTGATTGATTTTTTACAAATATATGTTAATTGTTATAGGTTTCGTTTTATATACTCATCTACTAATTGCATTGAATCAAATTCCTCTCCTATTGGATTTTCCCACATAAACATTCCTTCAATGTCAGTTCCTGTATTATAGTTCTTTAATACCCATCTTAATAGTTTAACCATATTACCTCTTTCATCTTCAAGACATTCGTTTATTTTAACTATAAAAGGATTGTTTACTTTAAACTCATTTGATTCCATCCATTGCATTAAGTCTTGTATTGGTGTCATAATATTGGTTTGTTATAGGTTATTTATTTTAATTGTCTTGTCATATTATCTACTTCTGTCCATTTAGACTTCTGTTTAAAAGTTTTATCCTCTTTGCCAAGTATATGTTCTCTCATCCATTTAGCACCTAATTCAAATCCATCTACTTGTCCATCATTATACATTCCACAATCAACGTGCTTTTCAAATGGTAGTTTATTACATTCTTCTAATATGTCCTCATCATTTGGTAGTTCTATTGGTTTAATTCTGTTAATAATTGGAGTATAATATTGATTAATACCATTTAAAGCAATATCAATTGCTATCCTTACTTGTTCTTCTCTATATAGTTTCATTATATTAGTTTTGCCAAAATTAATAACTTATTATGAAAATGTCGCATAAATTAAATAATGTCGCACAAAATGTCGCTATAATGATGGTTGTGGTTCTATTCCATAAGTATCTAATTCAGCAACTTCAGGCACAGGTGGAACATAATCTCCTATGATTGTAAGGTTAAGTTGTTCTGCAATCCAATCCCACGCAATATTATCCGTTGTCCATTGTGTGTATGCTTCGCCTGTCATTGTTAAGTTACCTTGAGCAACACCTGCTAAATTAGAGTCTAATAAAGCGTAGTAGAATGTTGCACTTGTTCCTAATGCTACGTTAATTGCATAAGCATTTAATATTGTAGCTGATACTGATTTTCCGTTTATCCAACTTTGGATAGGAGAGATTTGTTTCATTTTTTATTTTATTTTTATTGTTTTAATATTATGTACATGCTAAATCATAACCACTAGAATTACCATATAAATATACTGTTTGATTTGCATATATTGCTGGAGGACTTACCCTTCCCGGGCAACTTGATGGTAATGCTGCATATGCTCCAACCCCAACAGAGGCTGCTGTAGTTCCATCGTTTATATCTACACTATCTCCTATTGCAAGAATTATTGTAGTTCCTGAGTTTACTGTTATTGAGCCAAATGATTGGTCTGAAGTTGTTACAGCAGGGGATGTAATTCTAGTATATGAAGAACCTCCATTAGTAGAATACCATACATATCTTCCACTATGAGTTGCATTTTGTTTTGCATGTATAGTTACTGAATATGTTGTTGGTGCGCAGGCAGATATACTATATATAGAAGCACCATCTAATAAAAAACTAGAGCCATTCATTGAAAAATAATTACCATCAGAAAGTAAGAAAGTTCCACTTGTATCATAAAACAATGCAGTTCCATTCCCAAATGAACCATAATAATAAGCTGTAATGCTACCACCACTAGCATGAGCACATGCTTGTGAGCCATCTCCAGCAAACCCAGTTACTTGTACAGGATTAGCATTAGTATTTATAGTAGTATAATAAAATGTTGCACTACTAGGTACTATGCCAACTATATCTTGATACATTACACATTGATTATTTGCATAACTTGCAAAAGCTCCTGTATTATTTACATAATAGTAAGTGTTAATAAAGCTTTTAGTAGCTATACGATTACCTGTTGGTGGGGTACTTTTAGTGGTAAGCCCCATAGTGGTTAAGTCATCATATGTAACTAAATAATTATTACTTTTCATTTAGCAGAGTTTTTAATTCTTTTATTTCTTGTTCTAAAGCTGCTATTTTAAGAGTATGAACATCAATATAGTTTACATTTAAAAAATCATTCCCTGAAACTAAATCAGAACAAATTGATTGTACTTCTTGTGCAGAATACCCATATCTTACTTGATTAATATCTGAATCATTTCTTGTGAATTTAATTACTTCGATGCCTTTTAAATCAACTATAGGATTTTTTTCTAAAATGGTTTTAAGTCGAATATCTGAACTTTCATAAAACCCTGTTGCATATACTGTTCCGTTTACTTGAAGTTTACCTGTAGCATCTGTTGTAGTTCCTATTAATACATTTCCCCCACTTGTAATACGCATTCTTTCGGTAGCTGATGTTTGTACAAAGAAATCACCACCTACATAACCAAATTGATTAGTTCCATTTGATTCTATAATTTGATAACTACTACCACAATAAGTTCTTAAATAATTGCTCCCATTTGCATAATGCTGAATTCCATATCCAGTTGCACTTATATCTAATTTGTAACTTGGACTACTTGTACCAATACCTACGTTGCCACCGCTATTACCTAATAATGTATTACCATTAGAAAGGAATTTAACTATCTCAGTAGTTCCATTTACTCTTAATGTAACACCTTGCCCTGTTGGTCCAGCAATATAAAGTGCATCATTACCTGCATTTGCTGCAAATATTTTAGCACCCCCATTTGCAACACTTCCACCAAATCCAATAGCAGAATAACCTGAATAGTTAGCATCAGGAGCAATAAGCATATTTCCACCTACTGCCGTTACACTACTTGAGAATGTAGCTGCACCTGTTTTAGCTATTGTAAAAACCGTAGATGGTGTGCCACCGCCTGTTTGAGTTTTCCAAGTAAAAAAGTTACCAGTTGTTGCTGCACTTCCACCTGTTATTGAATATGTAACGCCATCCGAAGTTTCACTTGAGCCATAATTGTATGATACTCCATAAATAGAACTTGTAGCATTATAACTTGAGTTAACATAATGAATAAAAGAAGTTCCTGTAACATTACCCACAAACCTACCCGTTCCGTTTACATCTAGCTGATAAGTTTCTTCATTAGTTTTATTTATTAATAATCTACCACTAGCCGTTAAGGTCATTGCTTGGGTGAAAGTAATAGCGTTACCTGCCGTTCCTGAAGGAGCATTATACCAAATATGATTGCCATCATCTTGCCAATACATATTAGAAAAATCATTAGCAATATATCTTGGTGAATTAGCTGAATTATAAAAAACATTAGTTGAAAATGCTGCACTATTATATGATGATGTACCAAATATAGCCGCAGTTCCTATTTCTGTTACTTTGTATATTCCATTCCACGCACTCGGTGTAACACCTAAACCTAAATTGCCTGAAGCGTTTAATTTTAATAAATTATCTGCTCCATAAAATCCTAATCCTAAAAAGTTACTTGAACTACCATCGGATATATGATTATAAATTATAGTATAAGCATTGTTTGCACTGTTAGCTTTACCATTAATTATTGGCAATGTTGAGTTATTAGCTAAATCACTTTTTAATGAATTAGAAATCCAATTGCCACTATTTGCATTTATTGTAGTTGATAAATTACCAACTGTAAAAACCGCACTTGTTCCACTCAATGCACCTGTTAAAGTACCCCCTGTTAAAGGAAGGTAACCACTTAATGCACTACCATAGTTAGGAATATTTAAAGTGTTTGCACTAAAGGTAGCTGCACCACTTGTTCCTGTTGTGGTTAATGTAATAGCATTTTGTTTAGCGTTCCAAGTTGAAGCACTTGAAATATAAGTATCGGTTATTGCACTACCATTCCAAACCCCCGTTCCAATTGTTCCTAATGAAGTAATTGTATTACTATTTGCGGCATTATAAATAATATTTCCGTTAATAGTTACAGCGTTATTGTTAGCCGTTCCGCCTACTCCCGTTGCAAAATTTATTACATCGGTAGCGTCATTCCCAACATACATTTCTAAAACTTGGTTTTCACCTGATGAAGCATATAATCTTAATCCCGCAACATCCCCACCGCCACCAAAAGCATTGTCAGGAAATTTAATCCCATTTGTATAATCAGTCGATGAACTTGATTGCTTTATTACTATTTGACCGGTCATTATTCCGCCCGCTAATGGTAAGTAGCTTAAAGTAGGTATACCTGTTAATTGACTATAAGGAAGTGATAAAGCAGATAAAGTAGTTAAAGTTGCGTTGCTTGTTGCAGTAATATTAGCAGCCGTTCCCGTTGTACTTTGATTCCAAGTAGGTACGGTTGTAGCATCCATCTTAGAATAGTTGATAGTACCCGCTAACATTCCATTAGTGACCTTTAAAGCACCTATGGTTGTTGTTATGGCAGTTGCACCACTACCACTTATATCACCACTTAAGGTAATTGTTTGGTTTCCTGTTAAGTAAGTTGAGTTATCGTAACTAATTGTCGTTCCACTTGCTTTAACAAATCCCGTTCCGTTTAATTGTGGTTGCCCACCTAAACCCGCCAAAGTATAAGTAGGAACGTTTAAAGTATTTGTTACAAAAGTTGCACCACCACTTGAACCCGTTGTGGTTAAAGTAATCGCAGATTGTTTAGCATTAAAAGTAACCCAATTCGCACTTGTTAAATATCCATCGTGTGTTGCATCTGCAGCAATTAAAGTATTTTGTTTGCCGTTAAAAGTATTCCAATCCGTAGAACTTAAATAACCGCTTGTTGAAGTAGTCGCTTGACTTATTGAAATAACATTTGATGTAATACTTAAAGGTGCAGTTGCACTTGTAATTCTATTTGTATAAGCAGTATCCCAATTAGTTTGAGAACTTGTTGTAGGAATAGAATATCCAGTAGTTAAAGTAACTGCTAAAGTTCCACTTGTAGTGATAGGTGAACCTGAAATTGAAAGTCCAGTAGGTACACTCATAGCAACCGAAGTAACTGTTCCGCTTCCTTTAGAATTAAAAGTATTCCAATCCGTGCTTGTTAAATATCCACTTTGAGTTGAATTAGCAACTTGAATAGAAATAGTTCCATAAGTTGCAGAATAAAAAATTGGATTGCTTGCATTTATAGAACCTAAAGTAATAAAGTTAGAGCCGTTTGTAATTTGGTTATTATTAGTTGGAATAGTTATAACTCCTGTTGTATTATTATAAGCACCTGAACCAGCAGTAAAACTTAAAGAAGTTAAAGTAATATAAGAACTTGAATCAACACTTCCATCTGCTTTTAGAAACTGACTTGAAGTACCACCTGTTTTTATTAAACTACTTGCAGTCAAAGAAGAACTAAAAGTCTTTGCTCCTCCTATTGTTTGAGTAGTAGTTAAATCAACAAAGTTTTGAGTTGATGAACCTGTGCCACCTCTATTTATTGCCACTACATTACCATTCCAAGTTGCACTTGTTATAGAACCTGCATAATCTAAAGTATTAGTTGACCAACTTACATTTGAAGGTGCTTTAAAATGCCTATCCCAAGAACCTGCTGCAATAGAATTATCTAATAAAACTACTTCTGCAAATCCACCTGAAGGAACTGAAACTACTAAAGTATTAGAGTTATTATTTACCGTTATTGCACCACTACTTTGATTATTGTTAAAAGAAAATATCGCACCATTAGGCAAAGTTGTTGCATCTGGTAATTTAATTGTTTGTCCTCCTGAACCTGTTATAGTATAAGAAGGAGTTGAAGCGATTGTTAAAACAATTTGACTTCCTGAAGCTGCTACATTAATAAAACCATCAAATAAGTTATTAGCAAATAAATTATGAGTACCTAAGTTTAAATCATTTGTAGCACCAGTATAAGGCACAAAACCAGTCAAAGATGGGAATGTGGTCAAAGAACCTGCTCCGTTAATATATTGACTTGTTGTACCTGCACCTGTAATTGCTAAAGTTCCCGAAGTTGTAATAGGAGAACCCGAAACATTAAAAGCTGAAGGAGCAGTCAAAGCCACCGAAGTAACTGTACCTGTTGCACCGCTTGACCTTTCCCAAATTGAGCCATCATATAAAACTTGGTCACCTACTAAAAACAAAATTGAACCTGCACCAAAATCGTGTAACCCACCAACCGAAACTACATAAACCCAACCGCTTGTTCCCACTCCATTAACTAAATAAGGAGTATTTGTTGTTGCGTTCCAAGTTCCTTTATATTCAAATACTGAAGCAGGAAGTTGAGCCAATGGCACTTTACCGCTTGAATCCAATGTAGCAACACCATTAGCACCACCTAAAGGCACACTAGATAAAACACCAGTTGTCCCTGTTATAACACCATCTAATGCTCTTACTTTTGCTCCACCTGTTATTTGTATTTGATTGCTCATATTAATTATTGTAAAAGTCCTCTAATAAATTCATCTGATTCCAAAGCCCTTGCAAATGTAAGCACTCCAGTTGTAGAGTTCCATTGCACTTGCTCACCCGAAGGAGTTGTAGTTAAAATATCTCTTACATCTATTCCGCCTCTTGAAACATAAAGACAAGTTTTGCCTATCATATCCGTCCAAGTAATTGTTGTTTCGCCACCTGCTGCCGTATATTGTTTATCTGAAACTACCCCACCCCCAACGATAACTGTTCCACCTGGAGTTACTGAAGTACCTGTCGTTCCATAAGCACCTGTTCCTTGTAAACTAACTGCGTAAGTTGCTACATCTTTCCAAGGACCATTTATTTGTAAACTTGTCAAATTGCAAGTGCCTGAAATAATTACTAATCCTAAAGTTCCGTTGTCAACCACAAATTTAACTTGTATTGATGCCCTAGATTGTTGTAAGTTTAAAAGATATAAATAACCATAGTTTTCTAAAGTTATTAAACCATCGCAAGAAATAGTCCAAGAAGCAATATCATTTTTAAATTCTTTGTACCAAGCTGATGTTTGGCTTGTAACTTCTTTTTGCCCTACTTGAACACTAAAAGTGCAATTTGTTGAACACGCAAAAGGAATATCCGTATTAGTTATCGGATTGTGATAGTACAACATTATATTTTTACCAGCTACATTATTCATATTACAAATTTAGTTAAATTAACGTATTATATGTTATTAGATAATTACTTGTATTTGTAATATCAATATTTGAAATTTGTAATAAACTTGCCTGTGTTTCATCTTTTGTATAATTAATAGTTGCATTACCTAACATATATGAATTGTTGGATATATTTACTTGAGCAGGGTCATTGTCTGTAGATTTCAATAATTTTGAAGCATTTAATATACCATTTGCAGTATCAAAACTTGATAAAGAACAATCTACATTTATTATATTATTACCAAAAATGTTAATATATTTTTGCATTATTAATGACAATAAACTTGGATAAGTTGTTGATGAACCATATTCAAACCAATCCGTTGCATTATATCCATTGCTTAATTGTATAATTCCTTTTTCTATTGGATATACTCCATAACTTGTATAACCACCATAAGGAATAGTTATATTTTTAACATATTCAATATTTGATGTTATATAATTATAATAATCTATTGTTTTAATTAATGGAGTAATTTTTAAACTAACATTACTTATTTGAACAAAATTTCCTGTCCCACCTTCTAAAGAATATTTAAAATGCAAACTTCCACTTAATGGAGTTATCGCAGTTTTTATAGTATAAGAATTAATATCGCTACCACTAGCCCCTGTATAAGCAGGTACTACACAAAATTGCGAAGTTGTTACCCAAGCAGTCCCATTCCACCAATATGAATAAGTACCGTCATATATTTGAATATATACAAAACCTCTAGGATAAGAACTCATATCTTGACCTTGAAATATCCAAGAGAATTCTAATAATACACCACTTGTTATTTTAGGGTATGATGTAGATTTAATTTCAAAATATGCATTGCTTCCTGTAGTTGTTCCTATATTTAATCTATATTGAGCAAATGCTTCTGTAGTGTTGTCTATTATAACTGCTGAATTGCCTAACCCACCATTAGCGTAAGCATTCCAATTACTTGCTTGATTACCAACGTAAGGTCTAAATGTGCTATTAGAAAAATAATTTTCAGAAGTTTCAACATTTACATTTGATTCAATCCTGTTATAACCTTTCTTTAATAATTTTGTTTGAGTATTATCTATAAAATATACTCCACTTGTATTACCAGTATAACCTTGTATTGTGCTTAAAGTATTTATTGTTCCACTTGAAACAACTGTTCCTGTATAATCATATTCAGTATAATATGCATTTATATTAGCAAATTCATTAACTGAAACTATCCACCATTTGCCACCTGCTTGAAAAATTCTACAACCAAATGATTTTACAATATTTGTAATAACATCAAGACTTGAAATATACACCCCATTTTCTATAAATGTTCTATAAGGCAAATATGATTGTATAAAAGGCTCACTATAACTATGCGTTGCTCTTGTATCCATACTAGCAGCATAATAAGAACATATGGTTTTTAAATTTAAATTAATAGGGAAACCAATAGAATTTAAACAATTATTAATATAATAAATCAAATTATTTATATTATTAATATTAACAGTTGCATCTATTTGTAATAAAATACTTTTAAGCATACCTAATCCATCTATTGCATTAAAAGCTAATTCTTTTCTGCCTGTTGTATAATTTAATCTAATACTATCGCATAAAACCCAACCACACCACTCTAAGTTTGTATCTAAAAATAATTTAGCAAAATATTTTCTATCATTTAAAGTTGTTAAATCTGGAATATTTGGACTTGTTAATCCAGTTGTTTCATCAGTAACATCCAAAATACAATTTAATTGGCTAACATATATTGATTCAAATGGGTCATCAGATGTTGGTATATATTGAAGATTTAATTCAATACCTTGATATTGTATTATGCTTCCGCTATAACCATCTTCTTGTAAATACAAATATGCTATTTTACCGCCTTTTGTTGCAAATGTTGCTTTATATTTATCTTGATATGACATTATGCTCCTCTTCTAAGATTTAATGAATAATTAGACCTTTGTAAAGCTAAAACTAAATCATTCCCTCTCAAAATAAATTGTCCATTATTTCCTCCGCCTCCGTTATTGCTCATTAATCCTGCATTAAATGTATTGTTTACAATATTCCCTAATTTATTTAAAGGTAATACTGCTTCACTTTGACCACCTTCGCCAATCATAGCAAAAGTTGGAGTGCTAACAATACCGCCTTCAGCCATTTTTTTAGGAGATGCTGAAGGATGCAAAGAATTTTTTAATACTGTTCCTGCTGCAACAGCTAAAACCCCACCTGCTAAAGCTACAGGCCATAATGCTGGGTCTTTTAAAGAATCAATAGCTAAACCTTCCATAGTAGCAAAGGCAATTAAAGCAGTTCCTATTTGTATCAATCCATTTGCAATTATATCTCCAATTGCTGAAAAATCAAAACTACCTGTTGAAATTGCATTACCTATTGTTTCTCCTAATGCTGTAAAACTTGAAATCATCATTTGGTCAATTATATCAGTAATTTTTTTACCAACACCTCCAAAAGCATTTAATTTATTATTAAGATAATCAAAAGCATTTGCTAAATCCATTAATGCTTTAGGATTGTTTGTAGCAACCATTATAGCACCAATTTCAGCCATTGCAATTTTTATGGCTTCTTTTTGTTTTAAATAATTCCCAGTGTATAATTTAGTTTCCGCATTTACTTGTCCTTCAATTGCTTTTATTCTTTGATTAGCAAAATATACTTGTGATTCATAAATTTCTTTAGCTGATTTTTCAGCTTCTTTTAATTTATCTTTATCAAAAATATCATTTTGTTTTCTATAAGCATCAATAAATTCTAATTCATTATTTAACAATTTTTGGTTTGTTATTTCTTGAATTTGTTTTATTGCATCACCACCTAATTTTGATTTTAATGCTTTTTGTTCTTCAATTTCACCTTCTTTTTTAATTATTTTATCACCATATTCATAATAACTATCAAGGTCATCTTTATAATATTTTTGCTTTTCTTTTAAATTTTGTAAATCAAGATTTTCAGTAAACTTTGGAGGTGCTTTTTCATTATCATTTTTATTATTAGAAGAAAATGGATTATTTAATGTTTGAACTAAAGCTGATTTATTTATATCTTCTAATCTTCTTTTTAATCCTTCTGCTTGAATAACTCTATTTTGAGCTTTTTCAATATCAGTTTCAGTCAAACCAAGCATATCTAAGATATGTAAACCTTTGCCTGAAGTTGATTCTATTTTATTTCTATCTTCTTCTATTTGTAATGTTAATTCAGCAATTTTTTTACCTGATACTTCTACTAATTGTTGAGATTTTAAAGCTTCAATATATGCATTTGATGCCCCAATTATTTGTTCAGTAGTTTTTAATTTTTTTGCTTCTTCTTTATTAACACTTTCTAATTCTATTTTTATTTCTTTTAATGCTTTTGCTCTTGTATTTTCTGCAATTGTATAATCAGTTGCAATAGCAACAAGACCTTTCATTGTTGTTATTTGACTATTATGTAAATTTAAAGCATCTTTAATTTCTTTGTTTGTATCAATTATACTTTTAGCAAATTCTTTATTTGCTTTTTCTGCATCAGATTCTTTTTTACTAAGTTGTTCAAATATCCCAATTGCTGCTGATACAACTAATACAATACCTGCTGGACCAGAAAATGCATCTAAAAGACCAGTTAAAGCATTTTGAAAACCGCCTTCTTGTGTTGCTAAACGAGTTAATGAATTACCAAACATTGTTAATCCATTCAATCCTTGAGTTAATCCACCTGCTGCAAATTCTCTTGTAATTCTATCAGCTTGACCAATGGCTCTAAAGTTATTATATGAATTTTGATTTAAATTATTTGTTGCATTGGATAATTGAATTTCTTTTTCAGCAGCATTAGCAGCAGCTTGAGCAAGTTTAGTTTGTTGAGCAGCTTCATCCGCAGCAGCTTTAGCAGCCATTTGTGCGGCTTTTTCTTGTTGAATACCCGCTTGTAAAGCAGCTCCACCTGCTTCATTCCAAATTTGCTTTAATCTTATTAATTCTTGTTGGTATTCAATTACTTGTTTTTCGTCAAATGCAGATTTTAAATATGATTCAGTTTTTCTAATTTCATTACCCACTGCAATTAATGCAGGGGTTAGATTATCATTTAAACCTAAATTAACCCCAAAATCAGCTATAGAAACTAAACTGTTAGATGCCATAATATTTTAATTTATTCCGTATAGTTCCAAAGTTCGTGAAAGTTGGTCACTTGATAAATATTGTTCTTCTTCAGGCTCTTCAATGTCATCTATTTGAGGAATATGCCAAAATGAAGTTATTGATTTGGGATGCTTGTCTGCACTATTACTTAGATATATAATATAGGCGAGGTTTCGTGTCCTCGCCCATTCATTTACTTCCCTTCTTTCCGTTCCCAAAACTATAATACTATAATCTTTCCAAGTCATCTCCCAAAATTCACTAGGTCTTATTCCGCACTCAGCAGCTTTTACTAGAATATCATCCCAAGTTAACTTTTTGAGGCTTTTTTTTTCTCGGTTTCTTTTGGACCACTAACATCAATATTAGTATTTGATAGTATGTATTTAAAATAATCTACCAATTGTCCATCTACTTTAAAAATTGAGCCTATTTCATCTATCCATTCGCAAACTTCATCTTCGGTATGTAAAATTTCTTCTTTTTTACTGATACAAGCTGACTTGTAACCAATATAAAAAAGTTTAATAATTACATTTATGTCTTTTTGTGAAGTAGCAAGAATTTCAAAATACTTTTCTAAAGTAATTTCGTATTCTTTGCAAAACTCACGCATAGCCCAAGTTCCCCACTTCAAATGGATTGTGTTGTTGTTCAGTCTTAATTCAAACATATTTTTTAGGTTTTTATGATGTTACTCTAGCTTGACTTAATGGAGGATTTACTACTTCAAAAGTTGCAGTAAATTTCACATCTTCTTTATCAGGAGCAGTTAAGTCCCAATTAGAAATAAACACTAAGTCAGTAGCAGTACCACCATAAGTTACATTACCAGCGCTTGGACTTGATGGTCCCATTTTGATAGCAAACTTAGTCTTAGCAGTATGCAAAGAATAAAGCAAGTCATAAGAATCCTTACTTTCTGTTCCTGTTTGGTCAATTGCAAAACCTTCTGCTTTGATTGATTGTTTAAAATTTGGTCCTGGTTCGTAGTCATCCCCACATTTAGAAGATGCGTCGATTACGTTATTACTTGAGGTAATAGCGTTTGAAGTTAAACAAGCTACTACTGTGTAGGTGCCACTATTTGTTGCATCTGCGAATAATAGGTAACTTCTAGCTGATACTTTAGATTCTGCCATTTTATTTTAATTTTGAGTTATTATTAATTTATATGTTATTAATGTTCTAAAAACATTATCAAGTGGATTTAAGGCATCTAAATTTCTAACACTATCTACATAAATTTGCGTAGCATCCCATCCTGTTGGAAGGGTTATTTTAGTGTCAGAATTTATAACTCCTAATATCATATTTGATATTGTTTCTGAACGTTTAAAGCCAAAGTTAGCATTTTTTGTAACAATGTCAACTATCATTACAATTGTATTTGTATATCCACTTTTTCCTTGAACTTGAGTTGAGGTTCTGCCTGAAAGAATTATATATTCATTTCCTGCCGTCATTGGAGCCATACCATCATAAACGCCTAATCCTGTTGCAGTTCCAATTGTGCTAACAAAATATTTTTTTATTTCTACATTAGGATTTAGCATTATTTAAGACAGTTTTAATATTATTTAGAAAATTTAATTGCTCATTTTCAAAAGCAGGTAATAAAAATGGTTGTGGTCTAAGTCCATTTTTTAATATTGAGATTGCTATTGCCCAAGCCGCTTGTCTATTTTGAGTGTTTTGTATTGCTGCTTTACCTGTTCTTTTGCGTGTTTTTATGCTATATGTCCCTACAATACCTTTTCTTTCAACCCACAAAGTTAATGCTTCAATAAATTCTTGCATTGTTCCACCGCTTTTGCCTTTAAATTGTCCTGCAAATTCCTCATATCCTCTAGTATCTACTTTCCCACCTGTGCCAAATTCCATATAAGGAGCATAAGACAAATCACTATAAACTCTATAAGCTATTGTATTATCAAATGAAACATTTGCTTTTTGTATTGAACCTCTTAATGTTCCAACATCAGAAGGAGCATTCATAATTGCATTATTCCTAATATTATCAGCCGATTCAACAACTGCTCCAGTTAATTGAATTTTTAGTCTTTCGCTTATTGTATCAAGTTTACCAATTAAACCACTAAAACCATAAGTTGTTAAATTACCCATAAAAGTTAATTTCTAAGAAACGATGAGCATTATCTACATCATTTATTGATTGAATAGTGTACATTTTACCTTCTACATAAACTTGGTATTCTTCATTAATCACAGTTCCGTAACGAAGAAATAATTTAGCATCTTGATAGAATGTTTTTTCGCTTTCCAACAATGTTCTAGTACTTTTTGCAGGTCTAAAATCACCCCAAACAGTTTCTTGCAAAGTAAAAGCAGTAGTATATCCACCCTCGCCATCACTTGTGGTCGTTGGTCGATATAAATCTGCCCTACGAGTCATCGTTGAAGAATTAACGTTTCTACCTTTTTTTTGACCTATTTGCATCTTATAATATTGGACTTATTCTAGTATATCTTTGACAAGCTCTCCAAGCCTTTTGACAAACCCCTGTTTGGTCGTATCTTTCTACATCTGCTCCTCTATTCTCATAATCAAAGTCTATTTGGTCCAAAATAGCCGTTTTAAGGTCTTTAGGGACACTTACCATACCACTTGTGTAGGTTGCCTTCATTTGATTCCAAATAGGCTGATAAAGGCTAGGATATTTATCGCCGACCAATCTATAATTTATTGGCAATATTTCCAATCCTGTAACATTGTCGTAAAGTTTAAAAGTAGTTATGTCCATAGGTCCATAAGGAATTGTAAAAAAACCCGATGGATTATTAAACCAAATAGAAACAAGTTTTGATGTAATACATAACCCTGTTGCTTTTTCAACTGCTTCTCTTGCTTCGGTAATCAAATCGGTAATTAAGGCATCATCTGCTGATGTAGTTACACGACAATAGTTTTTAGCTTCTGCAAGTGTTACTGGTTCTGTGATTGTACCATTATCTTCTAACTGATAGGAAATTAAATAATTATAGAAAGACATAATCTCTTTTTTACAAATTTACATTAATTATAATAAAAAACCCCCTACGTTTTAAGTAGAGGGTAATTTATTTATCTAACCATTAGAATTATGCATTCAATGTAGCGTAGATAGCAGAACCTGGCAACATTAAGTTAATCGCTTCGTAGCACTCGATACGAGCAGTTACTAAGTTCTTTTGGAAGTTGTCGCTATCTTCATAAGCGAACTCAATTGCGATACCTTCAACCTCTACTCTTTCGATGTAATCAGCATCAATAACTAATGCTTTATCGTTGGTAACCCAAGTAGCAGAAATAACAGGTACACCCCAGATTGTGATGTCACCACCAGTTCCGATTTGTACACTACCTGAACCTACATAGTAACCTGCGTTAATTGTGTCAATCAAGATTTTTGATTGTTGAGCAGGAGATACTAAAATGTAAGAAGGATTGAAGTTTGCAGCTTTTTGGTTAGCTATCAATTGAACTAATTGCTTTAAGTCAACAGTTTCAGTTGTAGTTGCAGTTCCAGTTGCAGCACCACTTACAGTACCAAAGAAAGAAGCATTCTCCGCTTTGAAGAAATCTCTTTGTAACATTCTTGGTAAAGATTGAGATAAGAAAGGTAAACTTCTCATCATTTGCTTAGAGAAACGAGAGAAACCTGCGATGTAAGAGTTTACAATCTTAGTTTCAGTCAAGCTATAATCGTTTTGACCTTTAGCAGCACCTTCAGTTTGAGAAGCAATGTTATTAGTTTCGCCAGTGTTCTCTTTGTAGAAAGTATAAAGACCACTTTCAGAACGTACAGTTGGAACTAAGTCACGGAAGTTAATCAATTGAGCAGGTTGCAAAGCTGGACGTAAAGAGTAAGTTGTCACGGGATTTCCTGTAACGTTACCTGCGATAGTCATTGTCTTTGCTTCTGGCATTTCTAAACGGAATTTACCACCTTGCTTTAAGGTTTTCTCCATTTCGTCCATTCTACCATCTAATTTTTCGATGATTAATTCATCAAATGCTTTAACCTCACGGCTATCAGCTTTCTTTTGTGCAGCGGCAGCAATATCAAATTGCTTTTGCATTTCGTCTTTTACGACTTTAATTTCGCTTTTTACAGCATCAATGTTAGCAGAAACGTCAGCTTTTAAGCCTTTTACGTTCTCAGCCATTTCATTGATTAATTCTAAATTTTCCATTTTTTAATTTTTAAATAGTTTATTAAATTCTTTGATTGCTTTGAGCATCTCAGCCTCTTTTATTGTTTTCGGCTCAACTGAAGTATCGGGTTGAGTGATAGTTAATAATGATTGTTGGATTCTCTTTATTTCGGATTCCATTAATTCGTAAGTACTATCGGAATAATTCCCTTTAGTAATTGCTTTTAATAGATTGTCTAAACGCAAAGATAATGATTCTTTGTTTTCTGATTTGAAGCCCAAAGTAGGTGTTTCAGGATTCGCACCCCACAATACCGCAGAACCTTCGTAAAGTTTTAATTCACTGATTGTTCTTACTCCGCTTTTTGATTCGCTTTGTTTGATTGTGCTAAACCCGATTGAATGTTGATTGATTAACCCAGCATCGTAAAGTTTAATTAAATCTTCTCCTGCTTGTGTCTTTACAATTTGAGTAACGGCTACCAATTTGTCGCCATCAACATAAAGCTCACTAGGTTTTCCTATAACGTGATTCATATCGGCTTTGTGGTCAACTAAAGACCAAATCATATTCTTAGCCTTTGGTCCACGTTCAGTTAATGTCTTAGTGAATGCTTCAGGCACGATAATATCGTTGTCTAAATCAATATTATTCATTCTTGACCATACTGCTTTAACAGTTCTTGTCTTTGTACTAACGTCCATTATAGAATCGTTAATATCTTTTAATTGTATTTTACCCATATAACAAAGTTATAATTTTTTTATAATGCTTGTGAAATTAAAGAATAAACGTCGTTATTGTTTTTATCGTTTAGCATATTCCATATCATTCCCATATCTCCTTTTGGTGGATTTGTGTCATAGGTTACATAATCATTATTCGCATCTTTTACGACTTGATACCCGATTGTGCAACGGCAATTACAAACATTCCCTGCGGATGCGTGAAAGTCACCTGGATAATCCATATACTCAAACCCTAAATTATCTAAACTAGGCACTTCAAATTTTGAATCAATTGGTACTTGTATTCCGTACATATGATAATGGTCGTTTTTATCTCTAGGAATAATTCTTGTACGGTTATCTAAAGTACTAATCCAAATCTTATTCGTTCTTAATCCTGTTGAAATTGCACCGACTACTGAACCTGTGTTAGCAGCTTTTGCCGTTTCGGTTCTTGCAATAAGTTCGGCTCTATAATCCGTAATACCTGCAGTCTTTAAATTCTTTATTGTTTCTTTTAAGGTCAATCCTTCCTCAATTCCTTTTTTAAGATAGCGTTGAATTTGTTGCCTTGTAGTGTCGGTAATATCCTTAATAAGTTGGGCTAGACCTTTGTAATCTAGGTAGCGAACTATGACACTTTGCCATAAATCACTAAAATATCCCTTATGTTCATTCGGTAAATTCGATTTTAAGCCCTTTTTTAGCCCTTTGTAGGAACTTTCTGCCATTTGTGTACCCATTGCTATGTGAAGCGAATAAATCGTTTGTTTTAAGCCTTTAGTGGGCAAATCCTCTAATGACTGGGTACGACAAAACGCATCCACCTGTGCTTGAAGTTCTTTTTTAAACTTAGGGGAATACGTCTTGAGTGCTCTTGCATACAATTTCTTGTATTGGTTCATTATTTATTTAATGATAGCAAATAAATAGTTTCTGCGAATAAAGTAGCAATTCCATCTACTTGATTTTGAATCCAAGTTTCTTGATAAATGGTTGTTCTATCATCTTGAATTTCTTTATAACATTCTTGGAAGTATGCCATTACTTGCTCAGGGTTTTGATAGTTCATTGGTTGAATAATTGCATAATCAACTGGACGACCATAAATACCGCTTACGCTTTCAACTAATCCGTCTGTTAATTCTAATATTTCATCGTAAAAGTTATTTAATGCTTTGTGCATTGAATTAACATTGGTTTGATGATGCCATACAATGGCTTGGTCAAATGAAGATTTTAAATATCCAACAAAGTCCGCAAAATTATCTTGTGGAGTGTCTTCGTTTGGTTCATTTGGGCTTTCTACTTGCTCAATTGGTTCAGACATTTCAATATCGTTGAATGCTTTTAATTGCTTGAATTGTGCTTCTAATTCGCTGATTTGTTTTTCTAAATCGTTTATCATTATTTATTATTTAAAAGGTCATTAAGATTTTTAGGTACTTCCAAAGGTGCAAAAGTATCCATTGGTGCAATATTGCTCGGAATGTATAGTTTTTCAAGTTCGGTTTGGTCCACATAATCAGGAATCTCCATACCCATCTCCTCATATTTTTGCTTAGGAGTTAACCACCAAGCCTTATCTAACCAAGCCACTTGTTCAGTCTTATTGGCTTCAAGTTCTTTATAAACTGAAATATCAAAGTCAACATAAACATTTTCGCCTTTATATCCCCAATCAGTCCAAAGTTTTCTATTTAAATTATCTCTTAATGAAACTAACAAAGGAATGGCACAACGCAACGTCAAAGCCTTTTCACCTTCTTGTTGATTGTTGTAAGTTTTATTTGCTGCATCATTTAAAAGTTGCGATGGCACTCCGTAAATATTACAAAGGCTTAGCATATCCCATTTTTCACTTTCTAAGATTCCTAATTCAACAGGGCTTAATCCTATTTCTTTCCAGTCAACTTTATAACCTGAAACGGCTATTTGATTAAAGTTTTGGCTACCTGCTTTATCGCTTACTGATTTCTTTAATGCTATTGCTTGGTCTGCTCCGCTTATTGGGTCATATCTATCATCATTCATAAACAACACTCCCGCAGGTCCACCATTTTGAAACGCAGATACTGAAGCAGTTTTTGCTTCGTTGCTTCTAGTTAAAGTCCTAGATGCAGCCTTTAAAGGTGATTGCCCATAAAGTTGATTACCCGTTATATTCCATTGCGGGTTAAAGTATTTGTCGTGTAAAATTTCTTCAGTTGTAAATGACCACAACTTACCATAGTATAATTGATACCCTGCTCTAACTGGAGGGAATACTTCAACGTTTGCGATAATTGCCATAAACTGGGCTGGGAGTGGGTACAATTCCAAAGGTTTTCCTTTGTTTGCTCCTGCTTCAATAAGTTTTCCATAAATGAATGAATTCCCTGTGATAAGTTTAAATGCACACCATTGTTCAACCATATCTGACCAAGTGTCTTCAGTATTAGGAAATTTCAAAAGTTCGTTTAATCTTTGGTCGCCTGTATAAATTTCAAATGCCTTCGCATGAAGTTCTTTCATTTCCTTCCAATTGGTAATCTTGTCAGGATTTTGCATTAATGCTTTATATTTTTTTGCAGAAAATTCATCGATTGTTTTATAAACGTGAAAAGGAGCAATTTTTGCTTTTTCAGTTATCAATCTAACAATAGAATAAACTATGTCGTTGCTTACATATCCATCATTTACAAAGCCCTGTGCATCTGCACCTTGCCACGTTACAATTCCACGATTTATTGAAACAGAAGAACCTAGTGGTCCTTTCATTGGCAATACCGAAGTAAGAGGTTTTGTTTTAGGTGCTTTTGCTTTTGCGAAAATATCCCAAATAGCCATATTAGTACATTTATGTCAAAGTTAAAGATTTTATATTAGAAAACACTTACAACAAATTTAGGAGTATATTCAAAGTACATTCTCATAGCCAAACAATCGGAAAAATCGGGTGAACGACCTATTGCAGCTTTGACTTTATCCTTTGGGATTATTCCTTTGCTTGAATCATTGTCAACATTCTTTTGTTTGACTTGTTCTAGTTCCTCTATTATCATTTGCTTTTGTTTCCCGTCAGCATTGATAAATATTTTGCTATCGTTTATTAATTCGGCTAACTTGTAATAACATTGCGATTTAAGGTTGTCAAAGTTTTCTTTAGCGTGATTTACTGGATTCTTTAACGCAGTGCTATTGTTTACAAATCCTTTACACCTAAGAATATCAACTACCCCACCGCCTACCCCATCTTCATCGACCACAATGTTTGAATAAGGTACTTTATGTTCTAATGCAAAGTTCTTTATAAGTTCAGCAACTTCAACAACCGATTTACCATTGTATTGATATAGTTTAACACGAAGTCCACTCCATATCCCAATAACAGTACTATCAGAACCAAAACGTGCCACATCGCAAGTAATATAAGGGTTGCCGCTAGGCACAAAAGCATTGGTAAATGAATCAAGTATTTTTTCATAGTCTATTAATTGTGCAGGGTCAGAGGAATATTCCCAGTTACCAAAGAGTAATCTTTCTTTGCTAACCTTATCTAAAGTTAAAAGGTTTTCTTTGTAGTGTTTAGATATGTAAGGGTTGTCATCTATTAACGAAGCAATAAATCTTTTATTATTGGCAATACTTCCGTCTTGTTGTGGCTTATAAAACTCCGAGTATGCCCAATTCTTTGCAGGGTTACAAGTGTAAAGAATCTTAGGTACTAAATCGTTTTGGTCCAACTGAAATCTTATCCTTGATTTAATAATATTTCTGGCTTTGTCATCTACTTGGTTTGCCTCATCTATAAAAGCATCTGTAATCTCTAATGAACCTAATTCATCAAAGTTGGGGTCAGAAGGGTAGGAGTAAAGGTCTTTAAGTAGGATAGTAGAACCATTAGGAAATTCTAAGGTAGAGGATTGAGCATTGAATTTAAAATGCTTGTTGGCTTCTACTCCTTGCATCTTGGCTATCTGGAAGAAGGAGACTAAGGTAGTTTCTTTAAGTGTCTTTAAGACTGCTCTGCCGATTAATCCTCTAGTATTGGGATATTTTAATCTTTGTTTAAGTTGCCAATAGCAGCCTAAAGCCGTTTTTCCTCCGCTTCAACCTGCCCCGCCTCCGAAAAGAACCTCGTTTGTGCGAGTATCTTCAAGAAGGTCAAGGGCAGTAGTTTGTTTTATTGATAGTTCCATTATAGGCTTCCTTTGTTTTCAACGTAAGTTTTTTTCTCCTCCCAATTTACTTGAAGTCCTCCTGATAGTTCTATCTCATTGGTTTGTTTGGCTCTACCTTCCAATCTATCAAGTATCTCCTGATAAGCCCTTAAATCCCCCTTAAATGCCTTTTGTAGTACCATCATATCTAATTGCTCTGCCACAGTAAACTCCTCTTTCTCTCCTGTAATTGGGTTAGTCTTTACTTGTACCAATTCTAATAATCTTAGTAAACGAGTTTTGCTATTAGGGATTCCTTTTGGGCGACCATTTGGATTTGCATTATTCCCTTTTGGGAACGGCTTTAAATTTTGTTCATTTGCCATAATCTCACGATTGTTTCACGATTCTTACAAAGATACACCACAATTAGGGCATTTCTTCTCTCCTTTAGCGTTGTCATCTTTTTCTTCTATGTCGTTATTAGCAAAAGCTGGTATATCTAAACCCCAATTATCTAAATCTTGGATGCTCCATTCATTTGCCAATAGGTCGAAATCCCAATCTCCTGTGCTAACATTATCACGCACGATAAATTGTTTCTTTTGTTCTTCGGTAAGATTGTTTGCGTGAATAACTGGTACATCCATAAGACCTGCCTCTATACAAGCACGATATCTTTGGTTACCTCCTAAAATGACATTATTCTCATCAATAACAATTGGTCTTAATCCTAACATTTCAGGAAACTCTTGTATTGATTTAACCAATAATTTGAATTTAGCATCACGGCAAATTCTAGGATTGTTTGGGTTGGATTTGATTTCTTGTATTAACATCTGCCTTGTCGGTTATAGGGTTTAACTGGTTTGTCTTTAGGACCATTATTCTTTTTAGCCTTTCCTTTTTTTCTTGCTCCAAAGGATACCTTGCCATTAGGATTTAGTTTAGCCATTATTTATACTTTTCTATTATGTAGTTTAATTCAGTTCTAGACCACTTTTTTATCAATCTATGTTGGCTTTCCAGGTGCAATACCATTCTTTCGCCTATCTTATCAATAAGGTTTTTTCGGTAGCCTATTAAGTGGAATTGGTCAAAACCATTACAAGACTTGCATTCTCCGTTTACATTGTACTCATCAAATCTTAAAGCTGAACTTCCTTTGACTGGAACGTAGTGTCCAGCATCCATAACTTCGTGTCCTTTTGTTTGACCACAAGAAATACAAGTAAAATATCCATCTTGTGAATCCCTTGTACGGATATATCGGTTAAATATCTGTTGAGCCTTTGCCGTTAATTTAGGAATCGTGGGTAGTGCCATAATGCAAAACTAAGCTACTTTTTAATACGAAACGTTATTTTTCGGTCTTGGTAATCAAACCGCTTCTTTTTAATAGGGCTTAAAGATTCCTTTATTTGGTACTCATTTACTCCTGTTATTCTTGTTGCGTAGGCTACTGATTTAAACTCTATTTCTTCTTTAGTGTCTAGGAATATCAATCTCACAGGTTGTGAGTTCTCGTGTCTTTTTGGTGTCATCGTTTTATAAATTCTTTAATTTCAAAATAAAGCATTGCAGTACAGTAAACAACTAAAAATACTGGAACTGAAATAAAGAAAAACCTTAATAGTTCTAATGGTTTAATTTTCATAGGGTGCGTTTTTAATTTCATAGATTATCCATATTAGGAAAATACATAAGATGCCGATTGCGATTTTCATAGGTTATTTGTTTTGGTTATTTGTTTTTATAAGTTTTAAAATAATGTTTTATTGCCCACCAAATAAATCGTCTTAAAACCCCTCTTTGTTTTTTCTTAGTTTCTCTAAAAAAACTACTATTTATTTTAATAGCTTCCTCTCTTTTTATTTCAACCACTTCAAATGTTGTAGTATATTGTAAACAATTATGACACTGCAAATTTTCAGGTACTTTATACTCCTTGTATCCTTCATCTAATTGTATATAATCAACTTCAACAACTCCTGTCCATTTGGTATTACATATATCGCAAGTTGCTTTGCATACTATATATCCTATTCCTGATTCCATACTTTATTATTTTATTTAAAGATATTTTATCGTATATATACGGATATATACAGATATTTATTATTTAATTTACTATAATATCATCTAATTCAACATCTTCTCCTTGTGTATGTCTATATACAGTGTCAAAGAATTGAGCAAGTAATTTATAATCTTCATCTATAAACTTACAAAAATCAAATGCAGGTATTGCACCACTTATAGTAGGTTGAATCACTTTATCATAGTGAGCATCTGGATCATAATGAAATATGATGTTACCTCTAAATATGTATTTCATAGGTTATTTGTTTTAAGCGTACCATTTATTAATATTTTTCCATAAATCAACTGTTTCATCAAGCCCATACTCAATAAGTATATTACATAAAATCAAATCTGCTTCGGCATGGGCAATTTCAGTATCACAATTATTTGCTAATTCCCTAAGTTTATCATTTTGCTCTTTAATGAATTTTTCTTTTTTAAATTGATATTCTGTTTTCATAGTTAAAGTGTTTTAAGTTTGTTGTTGTAGTGTTTTAATAATTCTGGATTGCTTTTAGCCATTAACTCCCAAGCTTTTAATTCTTCTTTTGTCTTGCAAGAATTTATAAACTCTATGGTTTTTTCAGCTAAAGATTTTTTTGATTGTGTAGGAATAATTTCATCCGGAACTTCTTGGTAAAAGTCATTATCCAAGTGATGAAAATACACCAAACAACTCTTTATGTTTAAAAAATATTGGTGTTATAGTGCTTATTGTCCTACACCAGCAAGATTCTCCTTGATGGCAAGTTTCAACTTTCCATTTAATAGTAAATGATTTTTGTATTGCTTCTTCGTAGGTCATATTCTATTTGTTTTGGTTAAGTATTTGTTCTTATTTTAAGCGTCTAGTCATATTATCTACTTCTGTCCATTTAGACTTCTGTTTAAAAGTTTTATCCTCTTTGCCAAGTATTTGTTCTTTCATCCATTTAGCACCTGTTTGAAAATAAATCTCACATACATCTTGTATATATGGAGATTCTATAAAACATTTTTCAATTGACTTATCTTCTATCTCCTCATCACTTGGTAGTTCTATTGGTGTTAATTGATTAAGTATTTTTGTTAAATCTACTTTAAATGAATTATCCCAAGCATCTGCACAAGCATCAGCAATAGCGTTTCTTACTTGTTCTTCTGTATATAGTTTCATAGGTTATTTGTTTTGGTTATAAGTTTGGTCAAAATAATGTATTGGATTAAAATATTCATGTTTTATATCATGACCATACCAACAAGCATCTGTTATCTGCTTTTTTTCTTTTTCAATACAATCATTCTTAAACATTTCCCAATGAATGCTATCTTTTTCTATATATAGCATTTCAATCCTTGCCAGTGCTAGTTGCATTGCTGTTTTCATTTCTTTTTTGGTTTTTGGTTATAAGTTTAAATACTTTTTTCTTTCTTTTGTCGGTCATATAAAGACCTTTTACTATTTCTTCAAACTCCGCCTTTTCTTCTTTTGTAATATCAGGATGGTATTTTACCCTAATAAGCACATCTTCCATTGGTATGTATGTTTCTATCATAATTCGTTGTTTAAATATAAACTTAATGCGTATTTTTTACATAATTGCCTGATGGTTTCTTCATCTGATAAAATATCTTCAGTTTTCTTTGCCTGTGCCAAATTATAAGCATTAACCCTAGCTTTTATAAAATCAGCCTTTTCAGGACTTATTTTGATTAACTTACGCTTCCATAAATAGTCAAAGCATTGATAGTTTAAGAATCTCCAATCCTTCTTTGATGTCTTCCAGTACTCGGCTTCATCTTTCATTACCTGTTCTTCATCTATTTGCATTTCTATTTTTTTAGGTTCTTCAGGTTCTATTTTGTTTCTTACTTGGATAGCTATTTTCTTGTAGGCATTCATTACCTCCCCAATTAACTTAGGACTAAAGTTTATATGCTTATCAATAGAAAATTTATCCTCTGCAAACATTTTAAAAGCAGTTCCTAATTCCTTTAGTTTGTATTGTCCATAAGATTCTATCGTAAAAGAAACGCATAAATTGAAAATTTGGTTTGTTGGTACTTGCATACCACTTAAAGCAATACAGGTCTTTAGATGCTCCATTACTTCAACCCTTGAGCATTTACCTATGTGCATAGATTCTAAAGCCTTTACAACCTTTAGTTCATCCCTATCCAAGATTTTTAAGTCGTTCCCATTCAAGTTCTGCGTAGCTAAGTTTTGTACTAATAGTTCGTTCAATAATTTCATCGTTGAAATTTTTGTTGTTTAAATATGTTGTTGGATGCTTTCTAAATTGTTTGTCTGGAGTTGATTTAACGTATAATGGTGCGTGATGTAAAGCTAAAGCCTTTTCCTCTTTATTTAAAGTTTTCCAAGCCTTTTCTGCTTTGTCCTTAGATTTCTTATAATCGTATAAATCCCAAAATTCCTCAAACTGCTCATCTAGTATTTTAGTTTTATTTATAGTTACAGTTCTAGTTTCAGTTTCAGTTTCCATATGCTGAGCATATGCTTTGCTAGTGCTTTCGCTTTTAGGGGTTAAAGCGTTGTTTCTTCTACTTTCTGTAAACTTTTGCCTACGAATTGTCTCGTTTGACATCTTTTCGTTAAGGTAGAATCCATCCTCCATCTTAAATTTCTCCCAAATCTCGGAATCATATGCAGAGCATATGCTTAGCATATCCTTTTCAGTTAATCTTCCTTTTTGATGCTGGAGGCATAATAATCTAATGTATTTGCCAACTTGTTCGTTGGTCATAGTAAATGTTCCACTTAGAAAATCAGAAGTGTAAAACAATACTGCTGGGTCTTTAGCCATAAAATAAAAAGGCTCTAGGCATTCCCCCCAGTAGGATTAGGGGTTCAGCTTCGAGCCAATAAGTTTAATATTAGGTATCCTACACCTGTAGCAAATATAAGCTATTTGATTGAATATTGGGCAACCTGCTTCTTATTATTTAATTTGATAATCTTAGTTGTTATATTCATCCCATCATTCCTTAAATCTGCTATTCTAGCTGCTAATCTAAAGCATCCGAATTTACTCAAGGCATCTAATGTAGTTAGCTTTTTACCTTTGTTTAGGTAGTCTGCTATTTGTTTGTTTTGGCTCATAGTTTTTGTTTTTAGATTGGTTATTAAAACAGCAAGTCATCTTCTGATTCTTGTTGGTTAACTGATTTAGGATATTCCTTTTTTTCAAAATTGTACTCTTTGCCTGAACCTACATACTCTTTTTTCTTTTTTTCTGCTCTTTCGTCTTTAGACTGGGAATTAGATACTGAATGAGTATTCTCATACTTATCTTTTTCTTTACGTTTTTCTACTACTACTGTTGCATACTCTTTGCCATTCTTTTCGGATTTTTTCCATTTAACGGCTTCTTTTT
>JGI24891J29808_1000356_pt1 | contig 33357 bp, 51 predicted proteins | sample FreactcultuFSWF8_FD_29808 | JGI IMG/M metagenome (IMG submission 29808) | reverse complement strand
TATCCATACATAAACAGCATTATTTACATCGGCATTAGATAAAAAATACTGGTTTGATGGACTATCAGAGGTAATGGTAAACACATTGGATTGCGTATTAGAAGCTCCTGTAACAGCTACCTTTACCGTTTTCCCCATTGGTTGGAAAGCGATATTGTTAGCCATTAGTAGATACTCTTTTTGCCAGCATTACCTGGTTTAGTGGTTTTAGAATCTTTGGTATTGGTATTGTTATCAAAATTCCATACGGAAACATATCCCGCTGGAATCTTCCCAGTTAAGGTTGTATTAATACCATCAGCAGAACCATCTCTAGGCAACTGAGGGCGTGTAGCTCTAGCTACTTGTTGGTTACTGTAAGACTCTCTCTTGTGGGGTGTTCCGCCACTACTGCCCGTTGTTTTCGGTTTGAGGCTCATTTTTAATCCTTTCTTTTGTCTTGACTACAAGGTAGCAAAAAACTACAAATATTGCTAGTGTTGTTACTCTTTCCCACATGGGATTCCACATTGTCCATCCGCACATAATGCTGGCTGCTATCAATCCTAGAATTGTTATCAAGCGGTCTGTAATGACCCCTAATGCTAGGCGTACCAATGCTACTGCTTCCATATTTATCCCCTATGAACTGTTTAAAGATCACAGTTTAACCCTACTCATCAATCTCATCAAGACTACCGAAACCAGATCCCCACTCATCGTCAGAAATCTTCTGTTTGAGCTTTTCAATGTTCACCATACGGTCAATTACCTTACATTTATCAGTAAGAGAAGCATCAGGATCAGCCATCACTTCAGTTAATAACTGAGCTACAGCGCTCTCTAAATCAGGGTTTAAGCCTTTTGATTTTTTGCTCATTTTCCAAGGTATCCAGATGCAATATGACCAGTAGTGTAAAGACCAGCGCCACCTAAAGCGATCTGAGTCCACTTTTTAATGGCTAATTTCTTTTGCTCAGCATTAACAACGCCTTGCACTTCAGTTAAGAATTGGTTTCTTTGCTCTAATGGCAGGTATTCAGCCAGTTTTTGAGCTTGCTTATTAATGTAATCAATCTTCTCTTTAGGGCTAACAATTTTGTCTGCTCTATCAATGTCGGACTGAATAACTCTTAATTTATTGCTTAATTCTCTTTGCTCTACAGCAGTTTTAGCTCTAGTTTCGCCTCTAGCAATAGCTGTAGCGCCACGCTTTTCAGCTTGTTCAAGTTGTTGAACATACTTTCCAGCCATCTCATAAGAATTGGTTTCTTTAAGCATTGTGCGGTTGTCAGCAAGGAATTTACGAGCTTGAGCAGGTGTTTTTCCTTCTAATTGGCTTGCAAAATAACGCTGAGCTTCAGATTGAGCTAGTTTTGTATCACCACCAATGGCATCAACAAAATTTTTGTACCCCTCTGGACTTCCAAATACCTTCTTAGGAATGTCTTGAGCAGCGGTAGTAGCAATAGTTGTGCCTTTTTGCTCACCAATAAGCGATTTACCCAATTTGCTTTGAAAGTTCCTTAATGGCTCAGAATCTTTGCGGTATTGATTGATAAATGTCTTAATACCTGGAGAAAACTCTTCCATAACCTTTTCAATAGAGTCTGCCAGTTTTCCAGCACGCTGTTGATTGATGGCATCAAAACCTTCAGCAGGTAATCCATAAGAGCGATCACGCAAGAACCTGCGTAAATCTTCCATGCCTTGAAAACTTACGGGTTTACCCCTAACAATGCCAGCTTCATCTACATAACGAGGATCTAAAGCTCTTTTAATTGAAAGCAATGGGTTTTTAATAGGATCTAGGGTAGCTACAGCCAGTTTAGTATCTGGATCGTTGAGCATCCCTTTAATATCTTTCATTACTTGCTTGTAGGCTTCGGTATCTTCCACTTTAGCTCCAGCAAGTTCTTTTTGTTTAGCAGAATTAAAAGCAGCAGCTTTATTTTTCTCAGCATTGGCAGCCCTAACTTCTCTTAGCTTGGTATAAACCTCATCAGCTTTAGATTTAAGTCTTTGACCAATAGTAGCTTCAGCTTCAGGTATAGCTTTAGAAACTCCAGCTTCAGTAGTAGCGCTAACGCCAGGCAATTGACCGTAAGCAGCTTCACCTTTCTTAGCTTCACGCTCTGCAATCTTGCCAGCAACACCAGCACGCTTTTCAGCAGTGCCAGCACGCTTTTCAGCATCAGCGATCTCTTGTGCAGTTTTACCAGCAGTAGAGGCTTGAAGTTCAGCAGCAAGGTCTTTACCACCGCTAATCATGCTTCCTATCTTTTTAACTCCAGCTTTTCCCATGTTGTAAAGCAGTTTTCCACCGCCATACACCGCAGGAGCAATTTCACCAGCAGTTTCATAACCGCTAACTTCTTTTCTTGGTCTTGGAATACCTATTCCTTCAAGCATTTGACGAGATTCTTCAACGGTTGGCAAAAAGGTTGCGTGACCTTTTAAAGCGCCTTCGCCTTTAGCCTCGGTAGGAAATAGGAATTGCTCCATCTCTCCTCCAGAACCCATAAGACCTGTGGTAAATCCATAACCAACAGCTTTGGCTTTTTCAAGTGCGCCTGGAGCTTCATTAACAGGTGCTTTAGGCGCAGCTAATAGATCACGCCCACCGCCTAAAGAATTATCTCCAGCAAGAAGATCACGACCTTCAGCCATTATTGCTCTCCCTCAATCTTAAATCCTGCTGCTTTTAAGCGTTTTTTAGCTTCATCAACAGTAATCTTTTGACCTTTTGCAGTAGCGTCAACATCGGCTGCACTAGCTACTTTAGGAGTAGCTGAAGCTGCTTTAGGTTCTTCAATAGGCAATTCAGCACGATTAAGAATGTCTTTGCCGTATTTGTACAATTCAGGTCCTGTAATAGCAGGATCTTTAGCTGCTGTGGCACGAGCAACTTCTTTCATTTGCTCATTCATCAAAGCATCAAAACCAGCTTGATTAAATTGATCTTGTGACATCAAGGTATTAAAGCGGTTTTGGAATTGTTGAGTCATACCACGATTGCTACCTGCCAATGCCTTCTCATATCCAACAAGGTACGCTGCATACTTCTTAGCAAAAATAAGGGCTGGTTGACCATCATCTGGCATAGATTCAATGTCTGCTGTGCCATTGCTGGCTCTCCAAGAATCAATGTATCTATTAACACCCTGAGCAAACTGACCTTGCCTACCAAGATATTCTGGATGTTGTTTGGCATAGGCTTTTAAGTCATCGGCAATTGCTAAAGATAATGCTCCAGCGTTAATGGAGTTCTTTTTATCTTCATTTTGTGAAGGTGTGCCATTGAAGGTTATTCCTGGGAAGTATTCAGAAATACCCGCTCCCTTGCCACTAATACCAGCTTTGGTGGACTTTTCAATTATTTTTGAATAAATTTCAGAATTTCTTTTGGCAATTTCGGCAACAACATCGTCTTTACCAGACTGAATTAAGGCAGCAATGATGCCAGGATTCTTAGCTGTAATTTCACCAGCTTTTAACATGGCAGCTTCTTTGTCGTTTACTCTTAACTTTTGATATTGCTCTAAATCTTTAAGCAAAGAATCATTAGCAGCTTTAATACTGTTCATTTCTTTGTCAAAAGTAGCCTGTTCTTTAGCAAACAAGTCTTTACGACCTTGTTGATAACCTTTGAGCATACCGCCCATAGCGTTCATAGCATTTAAGCCTGAAAGCTTTCCTGATCCACCTAAAGCAACACCCATTGTGGCAATCATGCTGAACACTCCAGCAATCTCCATTGATGTTTCTTTTGAAGGCGTAAATTCAGGTGGTTTTTGCATCTTAGCGTTGATTTTGTCGTAATACGCTTTATCTTCAGCACTAATTTTCTCTAGCGCCTTGCCCTTTTCTTCGGCAATAGTAGATTCTTTTAATGCTTGAGCTTTTACTTTAGATTCAACGGCTTTTTCACCCGCTTCTTGCTCTTGTTTTAAAAATGGGAAGCGCTTGAAATCTAAATTCAATGCGTCTTTAACATTATCCGATTCTGGAGCAGCAACAGGAGTTTTAGGAACAGTAGGCGTTGGTGCGCTTACTTGCTCTGGTAATTTTTCAGGGTTAATAGCCATTATCCAATCCTAGTTGTCGAAGGAGCAAAACCACTACCCATCATTTGAGCCAATTGGCTGTAGAAATTGGTTGTTGCGGTATTAAGCTGAGCATCCAATTGCAAACCTTGTTTAATAGCTCCCAACGCAATATTGTCACCAATATTCATTACTTTCAATCCGTAATTGTATTGATTATCTAATAAAGATTGGTAAATTTGAGCTTCTTGGTTAGCTACTTGTTGAGTGCCTACACCACCACGATTAGCAGCTTGTTGGTTTAATTGAGCTTTAGCTGCTGCATACGCTTGTTGGCTTGCAGGGCTTAATTGACCAGCTTGTGCTTGATTAATTAATGTTTGACCTTGAGTTTGATAAGGCTGAGCAATGTTTTGCTGTTGTTGTTGAGCAGTATTAATTTGACCTGCTGTTTTACGAGCTTGTGATGCACCATAAGCACCTAAACCAATACCAGCAAGGTTTCCAAGGTTTAAACCACTCATTAATTGATCTGTAAGGCTCTTTGGAGTTTGTACTTTAGGTCCAGCAGTGCCATCAGGTGAAACCTTAGTAGTTCCAGCATCGGGAGTTGTTGGCTCTAATAGAGTTGCAGCGCCTGGAGCATTAGGATCAATACTTGCTCCACCGCCAGCGCCAAAAGTAGTAGCGCCAGCAGCAGGAGCTGCATAGGATGGTGTTTGTTGGCTAGAGTCACCACGATAAACCTGTTCTCCAGGGGCAGTTCCGTATGTAAATGGATCAAAGCCACCCGTTTGAGGTTGTACTTGCTGATCTTGCTGAACAGGTGCTTGTTCTACAGGAGCTGGCTGTGAATAATCTGTTACTGGAGCAGGAGCGTTATCTACTGGTACTACATCTGGAGATGGAGCATCTACCGTATCATCAAACTCAGGTAGCCCAGTATCAGGGTTAATACTACCCCTACCGCCTCTACGCTTAAGCAGAGCAGCTTCTTGAGGAGTGATGTGAGCAAGAACAGTATCTCTGCCACGACCTTTAGATTTTAGTAGCTTAGCTAATGCTGCTAAGTCTGTACCGAGAGCTTGATTAAGATTTGCCATTTATATTCCTAACGCATTGCGTAATGATTCTTGATTCCAAACATTTTTACGAGCTTCATCTGTACCCAATATATAAGGGTCACCACCAGCTACTGCTGGTTCTGGTTGTGAGCTTAACGCACTTCCCAATAAGGCGCTACCTAATGGTGTAGTAGATGATATTGAACTAGGCATCGTTACTTTTGATCCAGTAGGTGTTCTTGATGGAGGAAGGGTGGATGCAGTGCCAGTTGTTGTATTGGCTGTATTTGAAGCAGCATTATCTGGTCCTGTAGCAGTTACTGTTACATTGGCTTCTGGAACTGTAGTGATGATTGGAGATGTGTTTCCAGTAGTAGTTGGAGTTGTAACGGCTACATTTGATCCTCCAGAGGTAATTGTGCCGTTACCACCACTTGGCAATATTCCACCAGTTCCACCGCCTGTTCCAGTACCGTTGCCACTTGTTCCAGCAATGGTTACATTACCGCCAGCTCCACCACCTGTAGATACGGTTGCATTACCTCCAACAGTAGCAGTGGCATTTCCTGTAGTGCTACCAATAGTAGCGTTACCACCAGCACCTCCAACTGTGGCGTTTCCTGTTCCAGTCGTAGTTACGGTTGTGTTTGCTTGAGCTGCTGCTGCATCGGATGCTGCTTTATCTGCTGCTGCTTTATCAGATGCTGCTTGAGCATCTGCTGCTGCCTTATCTTGAGCTGCTTGTTGGGCTGCTGCAACATCGCCTTGAGCAGTAGCTATTGCGCCTGTGTAATTGGCATAAGTAGCGTTATAAGAACTAACAGATGACTGAATGTTAGCTACAGAAGCCTTGTAAGAAGCCAATTGCTGATTATATTCAGCAGTTTTAGTGTTAATAATGGCATCTTGCTGATCTGCGGTAGTTTTAAAGTTGTTGGCAGCATCTTTAAGAGGCTGAATTTTATTCATGTTAGTGAAACACCATGCAGTTCCACCGCCACCATATTGAGTGCAATACGAAACAATGTTGTAAACAATTTTTTGACCAGTTCCAGGATTAGTTCCAAAAACTGCTGTTGCATTGTTATATGCGTTCATATTGGCGTTGTAGTTCGCCATTGCAGTTGCTTTTGCTTGAGCAGCTTGGTTAATTGCTGAAGAATCAGAATTGATTACTTGCTGTTGTTGTATTACTTGTTGAACTTGTGTCTGAATCTGTGTTTGCTGTTGCAACAAAACCTGTGACATACTTTGAATCTGTGTTGATAGATCCTGTGGCAATATGTCTTGAAAGTTAGGAAGTTGATCTGCCGTACCTTGAATTACTGGTGCTTGAGCAGAAAACTCTTGAGTAATTGGCGCTTCAACAGTAGATGCAATGTCAGTAGAAATAGGGGCAGCGTCAGTGTTTCCTCCAAGTAAACCTAATTCAGCATCAGATATGCCTTGAACGGTTACTGAACCGCCACCACTAGAATCATACGAGCCAGGGTCAAACGGCATTTTCTTCCTCCGTTATTAATTCTTCATCAATTAAGTCAGGATCAGCAATATCTGTTGCATGAATGCAATACCAATGACACTCAGTAACTGCTGAAATTTTATGCGCTACTCCTGCTTTTATCTCAATTACAACAGGTGCAGAATACACATCTGTTGCATTTTCTACGGATACTTGAGCCACACCTTGAGCCAAAATGCTCATGTGGTCAAACTTATGTTTATGTGTATCAATGCTTGCTCCAGCCTTTAAAATCATGCGCTTAGCGTAAACACCACTACTAAAGTGATGCTCTATTTGCAATTCTTCGTTTATCTCAAAAACCTGATTTTTTTTGGCGGGGGGAAACATTATTTAACTCCCAAAACAGCAGCAATTTGTTGATGAATTGTGTAATGCAGACCAACCCAGTCATAAAATTCTTCCTCTTTGTTGAAATCTACATCCAACATATTAAATGGATTGCTCAAATTTAGATACTGGGCAAGGGCTTGATGCTCTACTTGATGAGCTAATAACCAGTCATCTAGGTTAGCTGGATCAGCGTCTGCAATAGGCAATTTGCTGTATGGGAGGTTATTTTTAGCTAAAGTATCCCAAAATAGCTGGTGTTGAGTGCCATTTTCAAACAAAAACGCATTTAGGGACTCAATATCCCCAAATTTAACAATAGATAGCGTATCGAAGTTCACGGCTTGTCAGCCTTCATGTCAATTTTATCTAAAATGCGAGCAAGAGAGCCTTTTATCTCTGCAATATCAATTCGGTAATCATCTTTTTGAACATAGCCTTTTTCAATTTCTTTAACATCTTCTTTCAAGTCGCTAATAGCATCCCAGAGGACTTTAAATAGCCATCCAGCTACAGTTCCAATAATGGACAAAGCGATGTTAAAAAGTAATTGAAAGTCCATGTTTATACCGAGTAATAAGGCACTTTAACTACAGTACCATTGAGATCAATTTCAAGAAATCCAGCGGGTACAAGCAATAAGCTGGAGGTGGCGTAAGTAGCATTACCAGTAACGGTAGCTGTTAAATTAGTTGCTTGGACATTGATTGTTCCACCAGTAATAGCCACATTATTAGCGTTTTGNAAAGCCATTGTTCCAAGACCGCTAACTCCAATAGTGACATTGGCTTGTCCTGTGCTNGGGCTATTAGCAGTGGTAATAGTGATGTTTGCACCAGGAATAAAGTTAATTGCTGGNTCAGATCCTACTAAAACATTGTTGTTTTGAACGGTTACATTTTGGTTTACGGANTTGGCAGTGACCGATAAAGTCACATTCCCTGTCANTGCTCCACCACCTGATAAACCAGATCCTGCAAGTACATTGACCGTGTTCGGTACTGCACCTGATACGGCAGCTACACCAATAGCAATAGCCACATTAGATGCGCTTGTAGCCCTGCCTTTAGCGTCAAGGGTAACTTGAGATATTTGAGAAGCAGTGCCATAAATACCTGCCGTAACACCACTCGTATTTAAAGTAGGGTTAGGGTAAGTACCTGTTAAATCTCCGCCAGCATTACCACCTGGCGATGTTCCGCTAATGGTGACATTAGAAGCTGAAGTAATGCGACCTTTTGCATCTACAATAATTTGAGCAGATGCCGTTGCAGTACCGTAAATCCCTGCGCTAACGCCAGAAACATTAAGGCTGGGATTAGGATAGCTGCCAGTAAGATCACCACCAGCAGATCCTCCAGGAGTTGTGCCAGAAATCGTGACATTCGCTGCATTAGTAATTTGTCCTTGTGCGTTGACAATAAACTGACTAACAGTTGTTGCATTGCCGTAAATACCTGCTGTAACAGTTGTATTAGCAATTGCAATAGTTCCTGATCCAGTAATTGGACCACCAGTTAGACCTGTGCCAGTAGCAACGCTAGTAACAGAACCGTTCCCCGTTCCTGGGGTGAATCCAAGTGCGGTAATGACATCATTGCTACTAAGAGTGACATTGCCTGAACGGGTGTTAAATGTAAGAACGCCAGCATTATTTAAAGTTACATTTCCTGTTAATCTTCCACCACCAGAAAGACCACTTCCAGCAATGACATAAGAAGTGTTTGGTGTTGCGCCAACATCGTTAGCACCTAAAACAACAACGCCAGTTTGACCGTTTACTGAAGTAACCGCTCCAGTTTGGTTGTCAATTTTTTCCCAAACTGTGCCATCAAATACTGCCCAATCGTTTACTTTCCAAGAAGTAATGCCGTTAAGGTTAGTATTGCCAGCAACGGAAACTACATAATAAAAGCCTTTAGTGCCGACAGAACTTTGCAAAAATGGGGTGTTTGTACTCGCATCCCAAGTAGATTGGTATGTTAATGATCCNGCAAAGTTGCCAGCAACTTTTAACATTAATCACCGTCACCTGGCACGATGTACAAGGTAGCAGTATTTGCAGAAGCGATTGCTGCAAAGTAAGCGCCTGGTACAAAAGTTAAAATTTCATCGGTGTTAGGCAATATATACAAAGTGGTCGTACTGTTTCCAGCAGTCGGAATTACGCAGTTTGCTTGTGCAATGGCTGCGGTTTGACCGTAGGAAAGAAATAAACCTTGTGTTGTAGAGCCGTTAATAATGCGGTATTGGTTACCTCCAGCCGAAGCTGAAGGTACTTGAACCGCACTAGATGCCGATGTGGTAACGGCAATAACTACCGTATTGCCAGTCGGGGTAAATGGTGCGGATACGCTCATTGTGCTGGGGCTTCCTCTGTTGGTGCAGGAGCTTCTACAGGTTGTGGAAGCTGTGCGTTATATTGATCTGCCAATTTTTTAAACAATGGTGCAGTGCCAGAACTGTTTGGCAAACCACCCATTTGATTAATGATAAATAAGGCTTCTTGATCTTCTAATGTAAAAGTTTTCATGGTTATCCCCAAAGAAATTATGCTGTTGCCCAAGGCAGCGGTGTGTTAGATGGTGAAACGGGCGGATTCACCATTGATTCAATTTGTCCATCAATGTTGGCGTAGTAATTCGCTTGATTGTCGGTGGCTTCGTTAATCCATCCAATAACTTGTTCTTGAGTAAGCTGTTGAAACGGAATAATATTTTGTCCTTCGGTTGGAGTAAATTGGCAGTTACCACCAATTGAAGCGGTATGTGTTCCGTCTGTACCAGTTACTTCAAAAATAGCATTTACTACATATCCTGTAGGGTTAGGAATTGTGTAAAGGTTAGTTACTATGGTTGTATATGTATTCATTATTTGCTCGCTTTCAACGCATCTACTTCTGCTTTAAGTTCTTGAACAGCTTTAATTAAAGCTGGCACTAAAAATGAAATATCAACACCCCAAGGTTTATCTATTGTGCCATCTTCATGGTCAATACCAACGCAAACTGCATTTGGTGCAACTTGATAAAGTTCTTGAGCAATTACACCAAAATCAACATTTTCTTTTGTATTAATCCAATCAAAACTACGAATTTTAATAGAATCAATTTTTGATAATGCTGAAGGTGCATCAACAATATTTTCTTTTAATCTTTGGTCAGAAGTTGTTGCATAGATAGTTGCAACACTTGTTCCATTAATATTTCCTACATTTGAGCCGTTATAAACAAAATAAGCATAAAAAGGTGTTCCTGTTGATGATGTGTAAACACCATTCCAACCTACACCACCATTTGCAGTAATATTTGTTCTTGTTGCATACCCTGCACCTAAAGACGATGTATTAAATGTTCCTGAAGAATCAAACCATCCTCTAGGATTACCATCACCATCAGATAACACAATGTAGTTACTTGCTGTAGTGATGTTTAGACCACCGCTATTACCAGAAAATTTTCCTAATATTGTATTTTTAGAACCTGTTGTTACCAAATAACCAGCACTATCGCCAATAAAAGTATTATATTGACCTGTTGTATTTTGACCTGAATAAGCACCAAAATAAGCAGATTGATTGTTAGTTGTTTGGCTATATCCTGATTGATAACCAAAAAAAGCATTTTGATTTGAAGTGGTTAAACTATACCCAGCTTGATAACCTACTGCTGTGTTATTAGATGCGGTGGTGTTGTTTAAAAGTGCTTGAGAACCAATCCCTGTATTGTTAGAACCAGTTGTATTAAATTTTAAAGAAGCAACACCTAAACCAGTATTATCACTACCAGTTGTATTTGATAACAAAGCATTTTGGTTAAAAGCAGAATTATCACTACCAGTTGTATTTGCGGCTAATGCACTTACACCAAATGCGGAATTACTTGTTCCGCTTGAATTTGTTGCAAAAGCACCATTACCCACAACAGTATTAGTAGAAACAGCACCACCACCCTTACCAACAGTAAGACCTGATATAGAAGCATCATTAGCTAATGTTAATGTAGTGCCGTTAAATGTAAGGTTTGCAGAGTCTTGTAAAAGACCGCTTGTACCAGCGTAAGTGACACGACCAGAAGTTAATCCTGAGTCGGTGAGGGAAGTTACAACCGCTGTAGAAGGAGTTACATTTCCAATTGGTGTATTGTTAATTGAGTCTAGCGTAAATGCCACATTTTGAATAGATCCGCCAGTAATGGTTACATTGGCAAGGGAGACTGTGCCGTTGCCAATACCGTTTACGGCAGCGTAAATGGTTGCAAAATCAGCATCTAAATTAGTTAGCGGAATGGATGATGTGACATTCCCAAATGCATACGGTGGTGTGACTGGTAGAGCCATATTAGAACCTCGTTCTCAATTCTTGTTCAAATTCAAATGTATTGACTTGGAAAGCAGCAGAGTTGCTTGTCATAGTCAAACCGATATATTTACCCCATTGCTGAGCATCTGATTTATATAGGTTATATCCTGTGCCTGATACCCAAGATATTACTTGAGAACTGGCATTTATCCAAGGGATAGTGTTGTCATAAATGTTAAACCAAGTTACCGTATTAGTTAGGTAATACGGTGGGCTTGAACCATATTCAGAATCAACAGTAACTGCAAAAGATGCCCCGTTTTCCAGGGTTGCCTCAATACCAAACTTGAGCGCTTGCTTGGTTCGGATTGGATCAGTCATTGGCAATAAAGCCGTCTGAATCCTGCTGGTAATAGAGTTCATTGAATCGCTATAAAGCTGATGCAAAGTAGTGTCACTAACACCAAAAAGCGTATCAATACCATTGACAGGTACTGAAGTGATGTACTTAACATCATCTCCTTGACTGGTTAAAAACCATTTTTTGTCAAAGAAGATCATTTGAAGGTAGCGATAGGTATTTGTGAACTTGGCATCAAAGTAGCGAATACTAAATGCAGCACAAAGAATATTGTTTAAAAGTACCTGACCAGAAGTAATTTCTTCAGTTACAAAGTCAATATTATTAAAAATACCATCTAAAGGGCTTGATAACTTGGTAGTTGTAGAGCCAACAAGCGCATAAACCCCGTAATTGTTCATAAATAGCACTGAACGGAAGTACGGCATGATGGCATACGCAAATTGAGTTCCTACCGATGCGGACACATTGGTATTAGTAAAAAGCGTAACCCCAGAGCTATTTACCTGCACATTTGAGAACACATTAATGGAAGAATCGCCAAAAATGTATAAAAAGTCGTTAGCAGCAACAATTTGTTGAATGTTGCCGTGCAGCGTGGAATCGGTAAGTTGTAGAGATCCCGCTGAAACGCTTGTAAAGTCGCTGTATTCACCAGCAGCCGTGTAGGTGACATTACGCCCTGACGCAATCCAAACACGCCCTGAGAAGCTCGCTATACCGCTATTGGTGTTGCTATTAACAATAGGTTTAAGTACGGCATTACCAGTAACGCTAACAGTAATGTTGGCAGCGTTGGTATAGCCTGATCCAGGGTTGGTCATAATGACCTGAGTAATGGTATTGCCTGATATTACGGCTGTTCCGACAGCTCCAGTACCACCACCACCACTAATAGTGACAGGGGTGGTGTATCCACTGTATCCAGAACCGCCATCAATAACGGCTACCTGAACTGTGCCAGTAGCAAAAGTAGCTATTCCAGCAATAGCTTGTGCGCCTGTACCACCACCGCCAGATAAAGTAACGGTAATGTTAGAGGCAGTTGTGTATCCTGATCCACCATTGACTAGCTCAATAGATCCAACGGTATTACCACCTGAAACAAGGGCTGTAACGGCATTAGCTTGCACGCCACCAGTTTGATTAGGTGCTGAAATAACAACGGTAGGAGCAGTCGTGTATCCAGAGCCTGGATTAGTAATAGCGATAACGCCAACAGATCCGATTGATACGGTATTGTTGCCATCCCAAGTAAAATACCCTTTATTAGGGTCTAGGATAAGGAATTGCGTGTTGTACCACTGGCTACTTGTCATGCCAGGAGTACCGCTAAATGTTCCAGCAGGAGCAACTACACCTGTAGTTTGATTTTGAATTTGATAGTAGGTAGCAGCGCCATCGGTAGTAAAAAATATTAAATAATCATCAATTCCAAGATTGGCGCTAGTAAAGTAAACGATATTTGATGTCTGAACAACTACATTACCATTAGAGTCTTTAGGCAAATTGCTAGTAGGGACAATCTTTAAGTTACCAAAACCGATTGGTTGGGCGTTTTCAATCCAAGAAAACTCCTCAGATTCAATAGCCGTGCGGTTAGCTTGAGTATTTAAACCCTTAAAATTTTTAATGACTTCATAGGACTTTTTCTGTTCTGCTGATGCCATAATTAGTAAGGTGAGCTATATACGGAGGGAACTCTGCGGGTAAATACGGTGTTAAGAACGGACTGTGCGTGTTTATTGTATTCTTGCTTATAAATCTCAGCTTCTCCATAGCTTTGCTCGTAATACTTAGCAAGATAAGCAGCATAAAATTGCACAGGAGAAGTGTAAGGATCGTTAATCACATCCGTTGTATCGGGTGAGGATAGCGACAAATTATTAGGAAGAACAACGCAATCAATCTCTAATTGATAGACTTGATCTGGCACTGGTCCAATATAGATCTGTTGTTGACCATAAATACTGAACGCCAAAGGTCTGCCAATGTAGTTTTGCCAAAAGCGTAAACGAGCATTGAAGTCTGACCAAGCTAGATAATCCATTGGTACACGAGTATTACCCCAGTACAAATTGATATTAATAATGTCTAATACCGTATTGCCTACAGAGGGTGATAACGGTGATGATCCAAGCAAATAAGTTAGCGCAGGATAACTAATATTTTCTACATTACCAACATAAGTTAATCCAACAGTGCCATTTAAGAACTGGGATGATGGAGGGTAATTATTACCATTTCCAGTTGACGCATTAGGGTATGGAGGAGCAGATGATCCGCTTGTTCCAGACTGCGTAACTTGATAAATGTAGATATTGCTAAAAATAAATTGTCCAGAAGTGTAGGCAGTATTTGCTGCCCAAGCTGTTGGATATGCGGGTGCTGCTCCATTAATGGTCGCTGAAGGAGCAACCATGCAAGGTGTTTGAGTGACTACTACTTCTCTAAGCGCTCCAGTATCACGAACTGTTCTCTGACGAGCTTCGTTAATGTAGTCCGTTAACTGTGAAGGGCTGTAGAAGTTATTGTTTGCATCGTGCAGTAACCTTTGAACTTGAGTAAGGTAAGAATTGAGCGTTGCCACAGACTACCTTTCATAAGTCATGCTACCGCCTGAAGGACTTTTCCCCTTGCCTTCCTTTCAGAGGGCAGGGGTACTCTTTCCACCAACGGGGATATAGATTGGTTCTTTTTTGGAGCTTCGGATGAAAAATCCCACTGAGCAAGAATTGCTAAACCTGCTTCCAAGTCATTAGCAGTAATAATCCATCCAAGCCTTGCCAAATACGGCTCTTTGTTCTCATCTCCATAACCAAAAATATGACGAGCTACATTAATTGGAATCTCTACAGTTTCACCTTTAGGAAAACTGTAAAAAACTCCAGCGTAGCCATCTTTTAGCTTTTTGTCAGAATTGTTAGTTACGAAGATTGAGGACATATTTAGAACTTTACAACATCGCCATATACGCTAATTGTAGCTGTATTAGTGTTTCCACTAGCAGTAGTTACATTCACATATAAGGCTTGGGTTACATTACCTGAAACAGGGACAGACGCTGCATACGGAGCTGCAATAGTTAAATCAGTAAATTTATTAACGCCATTTAATTGAGTTAACGCCACATTCGCTACAACAACATTTGAACCTGCTGAGTCTGTCGAAATTGTGACATACGCAGCAGATACATCACCAGATGGGTTAGACACCGTAATTCTACGGAGAATAACCGCACCTGAAGATGCTGTTGAACCTGATTGTGTTAAGCCACCTCCAAGAATTGGCAACACGATACCAGTAACGGTAGCGTTGCCAACGGTATTGAAGGAAACATTTTGAGCTTGAGCAATGCGACCATTCCCGAAACTATCAAGGTAAAACTGTGCTACTGAATCTGGATTAGCCATTATTACTCTCCTTAACTTGCGTTATAAGTGCCAGTTACAGGCAAGCCACCATCTACGGTTGCCAATGTCAATGTTGCAGCAGTAGATGCGTTAGCAGCCACATTCACGCCATCTGAAGAAATCCAGCCACCAACACCTGAAGTCAGGACGGTAGTCCATGTTGCAGCGTTAGAGGTTGCATTGTAAGCAGATACAGCAGAAATGCTCACATTGGCAGTTGGGAACACGATGTAGTTACCAGCAGGGATTACAACACCACCTGTTGGAACTGACAAAGTAGTTAACTGAAAATATGCGCCTGGAGTATTTGCATAAGTACCTGAAATCAGGATTTTATTATTTGCGAGTGCCATGTTATACGCTCCTTATAGTGAAATAGAGTTATAACCCTGCACACGGGTCATTGACTTAGGCTTGGTGCTTACCAATTCGGCAATCATCAAAACTGCGCCAACATAACCGATCTGCCAGTTAGGAAGTGTGGACTCAAAACCAGTAAATACGAATGAACCTTGATCGTGGATGTATAGGCTCATGTAGTTGCTGTTAATGAAATACAAAGTACCTTCTGGGCAATATGGGTCTGGATAGATTGGAACACCAGCAACCATCAAAGCACGGAAAGCTGCTTGAGGACCGTTGGAATCGCTATCAAAGCCGTGTCCTGGGGTAATTACATACTGTTCTTGACCAACATAGTCTTGTGCCAAGAGTGTCCATGTACCGAAACCGCAAACACCAAAAGTAGGTACTTCAGCACCTTTCTTAACTGTTCCAGAAATGTATTGGAGTACATTTTGACGAGTTGGGTTTACAGAACCAGCGTTGTACACCTTAGACTGCCACCATGTATAGGTAGAACGGTTGATGTTACCGTAAGTCTGCATATTTGTACCATCATCAATAGCGCCTGGCAAGCCAATGAACTGTTGAGTGTTGGTGTAGTTTGTGTAAAGTGCTGTAGCCATTGCATCCATCATCACATTGGTTGCATCGTTCATACGAGCTTCAATGAGAGGAATGATTGCGTAATCTTGCTGAACTGCACCTTCCATACCGAGGAACGGTACTGGGGCAATCATCAATTTCAAGTTGAACTCAGCATTAAACGCACCTTGCTGAACTGCTGGCTGGTTAAAAGAACCAGAGTAGTCAGACCACTGTGCATTAACGAACTGAGCGCCTTGAACTGGCACGGTTACTTGGGACACACCGCCTGAAGCTGATTGACTATTGGCAATCAAAGCAGCCATCAATGGTGTACTGTTATAAAGTTGTACTACCAGCTTGGGGATAAACGCTCTACGAGTTACATAAGTTAACTCATTGTATTGACTTGATCCTGACGCTGGGACTATTCCGCCACCTATAGGCATAATAATTCTCCGTTAAAAGTAAATATCCCCATTTACTGCTGTTTAAATACCAATTGGTCGAGTGTTTTTACGCAACTCTTGCAATGCTTTTTGTGCTTCATCCCTTGCGCCCATTTGTGGATTCTTCCAATATTTATTTAGGTCGAATTTACTTAGTGCGCTTGGGTTATACCCCATTGCCGAATTAGGCGTTGGAGCTGCCGCTTGTTTCATCCAGTCAAAATACTCGGCTGCTGTTTCATGATTAGTCATGCCTTTTTCAAGCATTACTTTTTCAATCTCAGCAATTTCTTCAGCAGAACGACCTAACTTTGCTCTGCGTTTTTCGAGTTCATCTCTGGCATCTCTTTCACGCAAATTAGCTTCTAATTTCATTACCCGTTCTTCAGCAGCGGTCACCTTTTTATTGGTGTAATCCTCAATCTCAAGCTCAGGAATGGACATTTCAGGCTTAACCTGTTTTGTCATGCGTAAAAATTCTTTGCGTGTGTTTGGGTTATCAGCTAATTGCTTAGCCAACATTGCCAACTCATCACGCTGTTCAAACGAAAGATCTTCTAAACTCATTTCATATCCCCTTATTTATTAGATAACTTTCTTTGTGTCACCAGGATGGGACATTGTCATACCGTTCTTGTAACCGCCCTTAGTAGGACCAGTTAAGCCACCAAACTCAGAGAAGCGTGGAGTGTTGATAACTTGACCGTTTTTCTGATTGTTGTCAGTAGGTCTGCGTGGAAGCGCAGCGCCACGAGGTTTAAATAATTCCATGATAATTCCTTATTGTGGAGTTGCAGAAGGCATACCACCAGGCAAACCACCGCCAGGAGGAGGTGGCATACCACCGCCAGCACCAGAAGGCGCAGGTGGAGGAGGCATACCGCCAGGTGACATACCAGGGATTTTCGGAGCTTGTGCCATTGCTTTTCCTTCAGCCGTTGCTCCACCAGCTTGAGGTAATGTTTGCAACATCTGCATAATTTCAGTAGGTTGCAATTCATTTGTTTTGGATTTTTTAGGACCAATCACACGATTAATCGTATTGATCGCAGCAAGAATTTGTCTGCCTTCATCGGAATCAGATCCTACAGCAGGTAAGGCTTGCTCTAATAAATCTTGAGCCATCGAGAGATTAATCATCGAGGCTTCACGATTTCCCATTTTAGGTTCTGGGGTACTCATTGGAGATCCCATTGGAGCAGCAGTATTTTCAGACATTCCTACAGGCGCTTCAGGAGCTGGAGGAGTTCCACCAGGTGTAGCACCATCCCGTTGGCTCTTAATCATTTGCATCAATTGGTCTGAAGGTACGCCCATAACTTTTCCTATTAAGTTTCTCGTATCGTAATCTTAATACAACAATTGTCAAGTGGGGAGGTTTATTTAGTTTCCTCCTCCCCGTAGGACTTATTCGGTCTGTCCGAAATAATTGTTAGAGGGTTTTAGCCCTCGTTCAATTATTTGCGAGCTTTACGACCTTTGCGAGCTTTGCGTGCCATGTTAATGACTCCTTAAAGAAGCGGTCACCTATTTCAAAGGGAAGGCAGCCACACCCTTTTCTCCCGTGAAGGAAAACCAATTAACGCTTAGACTTGCGTGATTTTTTGTGAGCTTTACGCATTTCAAAATCTCCTAGTTAAGTTTATCCCCTGATAGACCTGCCCATATTCCGAACTTTCGGGCTACGGTTAAAACTTGGACTGCTTTGAGTACGATACTCCAAACCTGGACCTTTATCACCTCTTTTTAGTGACTCGGTAGAAACTTTAGGTTGGTCTGCTTTTGGTGCGATTGATTGTGCCATTAGCCTTCCTTTTTATGTTGTTTCTCTTTGGGAGCGCTTCCAGGTGGCTTCTCTTGACCTTCGCCTTGAGCAGCAGCTTGCTTTTCACGCTTTTTTAATTTCTCTATAAGCAATTGTTTACCAGGAGCTTCAACCATGTCAAGCAACGCTTCTTTATCAATTGCTCCAGCTTTATATAAATTAAACGCTAATTGCTTAGTATCTTCAGTAAAGATCGGGCTATTAGAGTGAGCATCCACTTTCACAACATAATCATTGGTAAATTGTTCTGCAATGAACGGCACACCTTCAGTATCTTTAAAATGCGTTGGGTCATAGGCTTGCATGAGCTTGAGATAGAGCGTTGCTACCTTTTCCAAGCTATCTTCAACAATTAAAGCCCGTTTTTTAGCTCTAGATGATCCAAGACGAGCCAATTGACTTGCATGACCAGCAGAACGAACGCCTGATTCACCTTTACCTTGCAAGACATTACCAATACCAGATACTTCTTCAAACATTGCTGAAATTTCGTGGATAACCTCAAAAAGATCAGGTGGCATCTGTGGTGCTAAGCGTTCAGCTTTAGCATTAGGCATATCTGAGCTTAAAAGACCGCCAGCACGGTTTAATGCAAAGTTTTTCTCATCCAAAATGCCAGAAAAGCCTGTCAACGCTGTTGGAGGGCTTACTTGCTTGGATAACAAGTCCAAAATCTCTACCCACCGTACATTAAGAAGGGTTTGAAGTTGCATGAGCTTTTGAACTTCCGATGCACCCCAAAAATAGGTAGGCAATGGGTTAGGGCAGATCTGAACAAATGGACACTCGCCTTTAAGGAACAAGGATGCGCCTGGGCGATCATAAATAATGATTCCAGGTGCTGCGCTTGTAACCACTTGATAGTCAGAGGTGTCATCATTCCATATCCATAACTCAGTCATCTCCACTGTATCTTCAGCCACTTGTGCTTTGTAACGGTTTACACCGTACAGATCCAGATTGATATTGCCGTAGATGGTCGGATTAGTTTGACTCATCACAATGCGGTTTACTGCATCAGGTATTTCAGATTCTTGAACTCTTGTTCCAGTGGTGATTCTTTTTACGATGTCATCACGCTTTGGATGGGAATACAGACGGGCATATAGCTCCGACTTTGTCATGTAGTAAGTTTGTACAATGGCTTCTTGCCTGTCTGTATAAGGGGTGTCCTCACGCAAAATGCCTATAGAGTCAGGCTCAATCAGGTAAGGATTAATGCCGTTGTTATAAACCAGCTTTACAAAGGTGGTGTTATAAACCAATGCCCAAGTCAAGGCAGTCGAGAATACTTGATCTGCGTTGGAGTTAAGCCACTCATCATTGAGTGCTTGGGTCAATCGTGGTGTTTTGCGTTGCTCCATGTCATGGACAGAAGCACCGAGTTGTAGAGAGAATCTAGTTGTTTCTGAACTGTAGAGGAAGCTCGTAAGCTGATCTAAGTGCGGGTTGATCTTATTGAAGTACGCTGGTGGTTCTTCAGGACCTGCGCCAAACAAATAGTATGCCCGTTGGGTGGTGTAATCCCCCCTTCGGGCATCCCTTGATACTAGGCACTTAGCAATGATGTCTAAATAAAAATCTTCTCTTGCTTCGGGTGCGCTAGGTATTCTCATTTTTTAATCTGTAAGTTTTCAGGATCTCGTAATGTTGAAGATGGATCAACTCTAGGTCCTGAGTTTATACCAGCCTGAGATGGTGTCAAGCCCGTAGCTTCAGGTTCTTTACCCAGCAATGGTCCAACAGGTTTTGAAAACTGTCCAGCAAGAATAGATTGCATATTCATGCCTTTCATTCCTCCACCCCAGACCGCTGCATCACCAGGGCGGGCTTCCCTTGGGGCTTCCGCTTGCGGGGTTGGGACTTGACGCTTGAGCTTGTCTTTGTCAACTCCCTTTTTACGGGTTGCGTACTTTTCGGCTTGTTCGTATTCTTTTTCGGTGAACTTGTTTTTCTTGGTGAGGAATCCTTCTTGGTGTTCACCTTCACGGGTGGTTTTGATGTCTGACATTCCGAACTCCATTGCGAGTTGCTTGGTGGACTTGTCCGTAAATCTTGTTTTGGCGCTGACCAAGTTAGGAGCTTGCAAAAATACGACCATAACTTCTTCATTACATCCTTTCATGGGACATTTAGGAGTCCTCGATTCAAAATAACCGTGTTTAGCACAGTGAAAATCATTTACTACAGCCATTGTTATATCCCCTTCAATTGCTCGTCAAGTGTTAAATCAGAATAATCATACTTCGGTTTGATACCCATATTAATCTTAATCTCTCCGTTAATCAATGTCAATTTGCTTGATTTATGGAGTATTGGCTTAGCTTCTTTGCGATATTGAACAAATAATGAGGTGTCACGGTTCTGCATGATGGCTACTTCACCTTTAATCCATTCTTGATACGCTTTTGATACCCGTCTTTGCACATATTCAGTCATGGGTTCGCTTTCATTTAAGAAAACATCCCGAATATGGGAGGTGGATAACCCAGCAAGCTCTGCAAACAAAGGAATAGAGATTCCTCGGTTCTTGTCTTGCAAGAATCGCTTAATAATCCGTCTTAGCTCTGTTTTAGGATGGATTTCCAGTGGAATTGCCATAAACACCTATTCTTTTAAGGTAATCGCTCACATTACGCCCTACAGTGAGCTGTTCAGGGGTAAATTCATCTTGTACACGAGAAACTCGCCTTGTGAGCTTTTGATTAATCAATCTTGGTTGAACTTGCTCGGCATAAGCAGCGCAAGCTAGAGCTGTAGCGATTACACGGTCATCTTTGTTACGACCAGACGCTTCAATTGAGCTGCCATCACGAATAGTGGTTTTCATTTCTTCAATGGTATCCACATCGTAGATGTCTAGCATCCCACGCTCAAAGTAGTCCTTCATGTAAGTGAGCATACGCTCTTTGGTAGCAGCAGTAGTCATCCAGCCAATAGAGTTAGACAAGCCACCCATCGTATCGTTTCTGCGCCAGATGTAGTTTTGCATATTGCCGTACACATCCATGAGGTCTTTGCCTAAAGCTGTACCCATTGCAGCAGCCTGACGCTTGAGGTTACGCAGTTCATTGATGACTGCCTGACCTGGACCATTTATCTCTAAGTTCAAAGTGGAGTTTTTGTAAGCGCCAGCTAAGTGAGCGATCACCCACGCAAACTGGTAGGTGTTCATTTCAGAGGTGGCAAATGAAGCTACTTGCTCTAAACCATCGGCATATACACGAAGTACCTGGATGCAAAAGCGATCAGCCCAATCGCTACTTCCATAAGCAGGATCAGCACCAATAACATAATAAGCAGTATCGACAGGTTCTTCCCATATTTTAAGAGTAGCAAGTCGCTCAGTTGATTTAAGCACTTCTGTGTCTTGGAAATTAACGCCAAAACTGTATCGGTAAGATTCATAGGGTACTTTTTTCAATTTCTTCATAGCATCAGTACATCTTGCATTAGAAAAGAATGATGTACCTGTCATCACAAAAGCGTAGTCCTCAGTAGGCGGGAACTCTTGATACATCAAGGAATCATCCTTAATACCTTCTAGCATCTTCCAACGCCACCACGCTATCTGGCGAGAATTGATCTCTACACCGTACAGCTTCTTAATATCTCGTACCCATTCTTTTTCCTCGCCTGTGAGCTTGCCATCCCAATAGACTTTGTAGGTTTGACCTTCAGGATCTAGGGAATACAACTCATTGCGCCACCAGCCACAAAAGATAGCCCGTTGTGTCCGAGCCTTTTTAGCAGTGGTGTACATATCGTGAAACATATTAAAACCACGAGCAGTAGATTCAAAGATGTACAGACGATCAGGGTTGGTTTCCGCTAGGGAGGCTAAGAGGGATGCAAGTCCTTCCTCGTCACCCCAGGATGATGTTTCCGTTCCATGTAGGTATGTAATAGCCTTACCACGACCCAAACTTCCTTTTGCTCTAAGCCCAGCGACTTGATAAAAGATACGGCTGCGGTTTTTGAGGGAAAGCTGATTTCGGTTGTGAGCAAGGATCGGGATTTTGAACTCTTTGGGCAAACCATCCATATACATGGCAAGGGTTGTTCGGAACATATCCCTATTTTCTTCCGTATCTGTTGTGAGTGTTCCTTGAAGCCCTGGGTGCATGAAGTGCCAGTAGAGGTCAAGTGCGAGGGAGATAGTAGTGATTCCAAGTTGCCTTCCTTTCAAGATGACAAAGAAATGAACATCCTCTGCCAAGCCTTTTGCGATCTCATTCATCACATAGGTTTGAGTCCCTAAGAGGTTGTCCATCTTGCGTAAGCCTTGCTCTTTAGTTTCAATTTTGAGCTGCTTACAAAAGTAGTAAAAATGCTGTAGGTTAAATTTACTCATTGCTTAGCCAAGGTAATTTGTTGTCGTAGCGCTCCATCATGGTCTGGTTGCCCTTTTCAAAGAAGTCACGACCTACGGAATATTCATTGCCTCCTAGTCGAAAGCAAAAGGTGTTTTGACCTGACCAAGCAAAATTGGGGTACACCTGAGTAGCAGCTTGATAAAACTTACGATCACCGCCCCAGCCTGGTTGGGAAAGAATGATGGCTAATGTCTTTAAGCAATCGGTTTTCATACCCCACATACACCAATCTACAAAGGAGTGACCTGGTGCGTTCCAACAGTCGTGAAGGCTTCCAAGGGCTTCGCAGTTATCTTCGCAGATAAATCTGCCCTCCTTCTCATGGATTGAGCGTAGGCAATACACCCAATCATACCCCTGCTCCATCTTTGTCATGATGGACTCTACATGGTTGGGCTTGTACCAATCATCATCATTGCAAAAGAAGGTGACATCTTCATTGACAAGAAAAGCACTTGCAGCGTACAGCCGTCTGCCTTCTACATCCTTGCCACCTACAAAGTTATCCCAATAGCAGATCCTCAGTTCTGGGTATAGCTTTCTTAGCTCTGCATATTGATTAAAGCCTTCATCGCAAACAATGTAATGCACTACTGGATAGGTTTGGGCTTTTACGCTGGCAATGCAGTTAGATAACTCCCAGGGGCGCTTCCCGTTGGTAACTGTGACTACGGCTGCGGTTTTCAATTGTGTTTACCTAATTTCTTCATTTCAAAGTTGGGAAGATCCCAGTACGCCACCTTTAACCTAGCAGTATGGTTTTTAGCAAGGTCAATTAGGCTTGCATAGGTCATAGGACTAAACCGTTCTTTCCATTCTGAGGCTAATGCGATCTTTTGTTTCTTGGTCTTGCAAGAGAGCGCCCTCATCATTTCTGTCTTGAACATCTGACGCTCCTGGCATAACCTCTCCCAATCAATGGACTGCGTCACCATCTTCTGGCTCTAGCAATTTCTTAAGATGAAGGATCTCTGCTTCAGCCATCATTAAAAGCTCTGAGGACTTGGCGTGAACTCGCATCAGCTCATGAAAGATGTCCTCCTTAGTCATTGCCCATATTTTGGTCATATATTGCTTTTTAGCAATGTCACCAGCCTTCTCAATGTACTGCTGGACTGATACTGCGTCTTTTACTGGATTCTCCATACTCGCACTCCCTCTCCGTCTTTTCTAGCGATAAATTTACGATCTAATAACTTGCCTGTTCTGTAGTTGGCATTACAGACAATTTGCAGCTTCCCCGCTGGCACAAAGAATGACTCTCCAATCTCCATGACCTTATATGGGTACACATTGCGCTTTTTCTCAGGGGGTATGGGTATATTTTTTTCAACCTCAATACTCATGTAGTATTCTCCTTATAACTTAACTCATCATACACTATCATGATACACACATACAATGAATATCATCTAGGCGATAACCTTATTCATCTGAACTATTTGAGAAAGGTTTGTCAGCAAGAACCTAGCTTAGACTTTGTTCACCACTGTTCACCTCAGTATCACAAACAGCTTTCACCGCTATGTGAAGGGGTGAGCATCCTCTTGCAGGACTTATCTATCCCACCAGGCTCTATTAACGCTTGGATTGGTAGAGATAACTACTTTCACAACCACCCTTTGAGAAGGCAGTGGGCGCAATTTCACTTAGATTGGTTTGACCACCTGTCTAACCTCATGGAATTGTCCTCGCCTATAGCTTGCAGGGAAGATCTCTTATTCGATTACCCCGCTTTGAAAGAACCTTTAGATATTGAGTTTGACCTGCTCATGGTCAATAGCGTTCCTCAGTCTGGGCAGTTACCTGACTTTAGCCATGATTTTTTTAAGAAACGGGTCATGGAATTGACAAATGAGGGGTTAAAAGTCATTACAACCGCCCCTACAGGGGTAGCTCCATGCACCTTAGACTCTGGTTTTACGGTAACGGACATCGGTAGATTGTCACAGTGTTGCCAGTTGATAGAGGGTGTAGATACTGGTCCTATGTGGACTACGCACAATATCTTCAATCAGAACAAGGTGTTATCACGCCTGATCTATTCCAATGCTTCTGATAGCTTTGATTTATCTTCGAATGTGATGGTTAGACAAAATCTAAAAAACTAGAATTTTTTTTGGGGTGGACTGAGAGAGGGGTACGCTCTCCAGCAAGTCCCGTCCCATTCACTTAGGCAGAATCGGTGTTGATTGTGATTGATATTGAGCGGGTTACCATTACCAGTGTCTTATATAGATACTATGTAAACACTTGAGCTTAGACTGGTGAGATCCCCTTAGGGAAAAGGAAAATTGAAAGAAGGGAGGGGGTAGTATATCTATCCGCCATTCAATCTGACTACCTGACTATCTATAAGTCTATCTACTACACACCTATATAAACTAATTTAGACGATAGATGATATCTATATAGACTATAGATGATATCTACATAGATCTATTATAGCTATGCAAACTATAGCATGAAAACAACTAAGGGAATCTACCTATAAAATATATTGTTGACATGATCTATCTAATGTATATAATCATATCTATGCAGTCTAATCAGTAGTTCATTTAAGGAGTTAAAATCTCATGTCAACATCATCAAACCGCCTCAGTGTTTACGATTCAGTAACTAATAACATCATCAGCAAACTAGAGCAAGGGATCACCCCTTGGATCAAACCTTGGAGCGTGTCGGGCGCTACTGGTGCTGATCGCAATGTAATCTCTAAAAAGGAGTATTCAGGGGTTAATCGCTTGATCCTAGGAATGTCGGGTTACTCATCACCTATTTGGGGATCATTCAAACAATGGCAGGATCAGGGCGCTACAGTGAAAAAGGGCGAAAAGGGTACGCAAGTAGTTTTTTATTCTCAGATCACTAAGAGCGAGATTAAGCCTACTGATCCTAATCCTGATAGCTCTACTTATTCACTTCTCAAGTCTTACTATGTTTTTAATATAGATCAGGTTGAGGGCATTGAAATTGAGAAACCTGAGCCTGTAATCTCTACCTTTAATCCAGTACCAGCTCTAGAGGATCGCATCATTAAGACTGGCGCTCAAATCTCACATGGCGGAGGTAGAGCGTTTTATCGCCCTTCTACTGATTCCATTACATTACCTGAAAAGTCATCATTCTTGAGCGAGGCACATTACTACGCTACAGCATTGCATGAGTTAACTCACTGGAGCGGAGCGGCTCATCGCTTAGATCGTACTAAAGGAAAAAGGTTTGCTGATACCGCCTACGCCTTTGAAGAGCTAGTGGCAGAGATGGGGGCGGCTTTTTTATGTGCTGATTATGGTATCCAGGGTGAACTACAGCACGCTGATTACATTGGTAATTGGTTGACCTGCTTAAAAAATGATAACAAGGCAATTTTTAACGCTAGCGCTTTAGCTCAGAAAGCGGCTGATTACATCAACGGGTTAGACGCAATTACAGGTCAGATTGCCGCCTAAGTATCAACTAGTAGGCGCTTACCTGGTAGGCGCTTACTGGATTGGTATTTTGCCAGTCATTACCTAACTATCGGAGGTTTTTATGCAAATTAACACTAAACAAGCGCTAGAAAATACGCAAACCTTATTTTTTGATATATGCGATCTATTGTCGGGTAATTCTTACCAGTCACTAGGTTATGACGATAGAAAAGAGTTTTTAGCAATTGCCAAGGAGAAATTATCAGAAATTGAGCGTTTTATAGATCAAGGGATTAAACAATGAGCAAACAAGATAAATACAGCGCTTACTGTTATTTATGCGCTAAGCAAGGGATTAATGCTCTATCGTTTAATGCCTGGATGTCAGTTAAGAGGGCAGGATCATTGTTTTGAGACTGTTTTAGGGGTTAGATGTTACTTACCTATCATCTACCCTTTTTAATCGCTTTATAACGCTTTTAAATCGTTTTAACTATTTTGAAAGATATATATGAGAAATAATGATATTTTTACCATTCAACGACATCTATTTATCAAGAATGTACCCTCACGCATGAGCGTATTAGGCGTACTACGCACGCACATACACACGCACATGGTAATTGATTGTTTATCGGCTATTGGTTTGCTGGGTTTAGTAGTTCTGGCTCTGGCTTGGTAGGAAGTCCCCAAGTGGAAACGGCTAAGCACCAAACCCGCTATATGCGGGGATCTCTAAAAAAAGAGAGAGATTATCGTTTATCTAAGTGCTTAACTAAAGGGGTGCGATCCTGTAAGAGTCCCCCAGATACTAGCCACTATGTTTATCCCTATCCATCATCTCAATGTTTAGGAGGGCTGGGTCATAGCCCCGTTACATCAAGGGCTAGAGCAATAAAAAAGGGCTTTACAGGTAGCATTGTGCTAGAACGGCTTAAGAAATGCCTCTTTTCTCATTTCCTAAACCCACAAAACCACCTATAAAACCCTGTCCGAGTGTTCTAGTCCTCAACGATTGGAATTAGATCATAGTTTTTTGAAGTGTGCAATACCCCGTAGTTATTTTGATATTACTTAAGTAATAACTTTACAAAAGGAGCAGCAAATGAGTAGAGCAGATGATGACGCAGCAAAATGGATGGAGATGAACTCTAAAGTCCAGTATCGCAATTTAATCAAAGCAAAGGAGTTGGGGGATCTGTATTACATCAACGCTCATGGTGATGTAGTGATCCATGATCCTAGTAAACCAGTGGAGGAAAAAACAACACCTAACAAATAAATTGCACTAATCTTAATAATGTAGTAATGTCTTACTTAGCAGTAACTAAACCTAACTATTTAATCAAAGGATTACCATGAAATATTGCAAAGATTGCAAGTGGTATATAGATGTTGAGGATTGCGCCACAGTTTCCATTGGCGAAAAACCAGTCTATAGAACAATGAAAGCAGAAAAATGCTCATCACCTAACATTCCCCGTCACATGGTCACAGGGGAAAAACAAAACTGGACAGCCTTACATTCACGGAACTTACCTATTACTGGTTGTGGTGAGTTGGCTCGTTGGTTTGAATCTATTGAGGATGCCGACCTTGATGATTTGAGCAATATCCCATTCGGCAAATAAACCTAACTATCAAAGGAATAATCATGAAAGCACCAGACAAAATACCTTTTCCACTAAAAGCCCCATTAAAGAAGGCTGGCAGACCTAAAGGCAGTACAAACAAAAAACAACCTGACTTTCCAGTAAGCAGATCGGATATAGATAGGGTAAAGAATGTCATTGCAAGACAAGACGATTTAATAGCTCAGTTGAAAGATGAGGTCAATGATTTTAAGAAGAAAGCCGAACAATTAGATGGGGAAGTTGGATTATTGGAAGACAAGATTGAATCTTATCGAGAGATCCTAAAAACTTTACTGGAGATCACAGAATGAACGATCAAGCAGATTTCACACCTCAAGTGCGTAACAGCGCTATTTGGTCAGGTGATAGCCGTAAGGTAGCTAATGGCAAGATGGTAGATGTCATCTTGGAAAAGCAAGGTAAAAAGCCCTTGCCAGACCTATCAGACATTGAGGCGGTGCAGATGGGTCACATCATGCAGCCTACCATTGGCAAATTAGCCCAGCAAAGACTTGGAATTGAATTAAAGGATGCAGATTATGCCCTGGCACACCCAACAAATGAGTGGTTTCGTAGTCATTTTGATTTCGTTAGTGCTGATGGTAATGTGCTTGTTGAGGCTAAAAACTACAATGCAGCAGTTCGTAGCAAGTTTGATCCTGAGTCTAATCGGATTCCTGATGCTGATTACGCCCAACTGGTTCACGAAGCTGCTTGTCATAATGTTAGCCGTATCTTTTTGGCAGTGTTATTTGGTGGACAAGAGTTTCACACCTTTGAATTTAATATCACTGATGCTCAAAAGGATGATCTCTTACAAAAGATGGCAAAGGTTTGGGGTCATGTCAAAGCGGGAACAACACCCCCAGCAGAAACAGTCGAACAAACCAAGATCATCTACCCAACGAGTAACGATGGAGTCATTACGGCTAATCAGCAGGTTGAGATGGCTGTCACTTACCTTAAAGATATTAAGAATCAGATTAAGAATCTTGAGGCTAATGCGGAAAATATAGAAGTTCAGATCCGCAACTTGATGGGAGAAAACCAAGAGATCAGGGCAGTAGATGGCACTAGCTTAGTCACTTGGAAGTCCTCAAAGATGAGCAGTCGTTTTAGTTCTGATTTATTTAAAAAGGCTATGCCCGATATTTATGAGAAGTTCGTTATTGAGCAGCCAGGATCACGGAGGTTTTTAGTCAAATGAACTCGATTGAAATTTTAAAAGAAGTAATTAACGGTCTTGACAATGTTATTACAGATACCGAAAAAAATGATGGTCTGGTTTGGCTTGCCAAAGAGGTTAAAAAGGATTTATTAGATGTTATTAAATCCATTCAGCGAGAACAAGGAAGGATCGGATGAGCAATATTGATATAGCAGTTTGGGTAATGACAATTAGCAGTGTTATTGACACTGTAATTTCTCTAAAGGAGATATTTGTATGAGTAATTTAGTCGCATATTCAGAAATGGAGCAGATGGCTACGGCTATAGCTGCCAGTGGTTTGTTTGGCATGAAGGATAAAAACTCTGTGCTGGCATTGATGGCAGTAGCACAAGCGGAAGGGTTACATCCTGCTACGGCAGCTCGTGACTTTCATATTATCCAGGGCAGACCAGCGTTAAAAGCTGATGCGATGCTTGCACGCTTTCAAAATGCAGGTGGAAAAGTAGATTGGAAAGATTACACGGATGATAAGGTCACGGGAGTATTTAGCCATCCTAATGGAGGCTCACTTGCGGTCACTTGGACTATTGAACAAGCGCAAAGAATCGGTTTGGTTAAACCTGGATCAGGTTGGCAAAAGTTCCCCAGAGCTATGCTTAGATCTCGTTGCATTAGTGAAGGAATACGATCAGTTTTCCCAGGCTCTGTTACAGGATTTTATAGCCCTGACGAAGTAGAGAATTTTGACAAAGAACCTAATCATTCAAAACTTAATTTTACTGAAAAGGTTGTTGTTAAAGATATGGGATCGGTTATTCCTAATATTGTGGATTTATCTGCTATGCCAGATGATATTCCTGATCTTGCCTTACCAATGTATGTACCAAACATGGATGAGCCTTATGCACGCTATGTTTGTCAAGCGGATTGGATTGAAGGGTTTGCAGAAATGCACGCCAAGATCCATGAATCTACCAAGATGACTTCAGAGGAGAAGTTCGAGAAGATCAAGAAATTTAGGGAAGTAAATGAAGCCTATACAAAAACATTTGATGGCAATACAACAGCGAAGTTCTTATCAAGATTACAAGCACTCAGAAAGGAAGCAAACAATGGCTAATGGTCACATCGCCCAGATGGGCAAAGGGGTTTTATTTCAAAACGAAAAGAAGCATGAGAGATCACCTGATTGGAAAGGCACTTTATTGCTTTCAGAGGACTACAAGGCTGGTCAAACACTCAAGATTGCTGGCTGGACTAAGCAAACCCCAAAGGGTAGCTTAATTAGCCTTTCTGAAGATAACTGGAAACCTGATGCAGGTGGAACTTATCCAAAGGAAGTCAATCGTAGGGTTGATGATGGCGAAGTGCCATTCTGATTTGTAAAAGGGGATATTGATGAAAAAGTGTGGCAAGTGTAAGCAAACTAAATCAATTAATGACTTTCATAAGGACAAAAACAGGTCTGATGGTTATCAGAATCAATGCAAGGTTTGTAAAAACTTGATTTTGAAAAACTGGAGAAGTCCTCATAGAGTCAACAACGAAGATGTTTGCAAAAACATGGAAAACTTACATCATCTAATGGACAAAATAATTCGCAACACATTAAGGAGCGCTGCATGAAACAATTTTTAATTTTAGTGGTTGTTGCAACTATTTTTTACATTTTAGGAATGACCCAAGCTGATGCAGCAACTCGTTGTGAGCGTGATAACAGCGGTGGTATTTGTTGCTGGGATACTAATGTAGATGGACCATTTAAACCGATAAGCTGCGAATGATAGTTTTAAATTTACCTTACCCTCCCAGTATCAATAACTACTGGATCGCTTCAGGAAACAGGCGTTTTGTATCTAAGCGAGGCAGAGAATTTAAAAATGCAGTAGCGGAATATTGCGCTGAATTTAGAGTTCCTAAGTTTGGAGATAAGCAGATTTGGGTAGATATTTTTTTATATCCACGCTCCAAAGTGCTTATGGACATTGATAACTGTATTAAGCCTATTTTGGATGCTTTGCAAGATGCTGGTGTATTTGATGACGATGTTCAAGTGCATTGGGTTCGCATTGAGCGAGGAATGACTAAAAAAGGCGGTGGTTGTTTGGTAATGCTTGACTATTTAGAAACAGAATCACCAGTTCAAGGGGAATCTGGCGTTAATTAGCCAGGTAGTTAGGGGTTGCGCCAGCCAACTTCTTGGACAAGCTGGCACTATTTAAGGGGATATGAATGAACAATGAACCAGTAGCGTGGACTGAAGAAGAAATTAAAAAGGCGTGTAGGCATGTAGGTCTTACAGAACACATGATTTTAAGAATCAAAGCGTATTTACCTGTTCATACCCATCCAGTAAAAGAACAACTAACAGATGAGGAAATAGAAGAACTTTGGTATGACCCTAGATTTATAGGTGACCCAGTTGCATTTGGAAAGGCTGTTTTAAGGGCAACAAAAAATATCCCATTACAAACGGATGAAGAAATATGCAAAAAATGCGATGCACTTACTGAAAGAGCAATACTAAGAAAGGCACAAGAGAAATGAGCAAATTTAATTACGGATTAGGAAAGACTTATAGCAACGCTTCTGAGGCTTTTCGTGATGCAGACTATGCAACTGCTATACACAAACCAGATCAGCCTGAATACAGTGGTTTTTGGGCTTTTATGGGGTTTTTAGCGTTCTTATCTATCTTTACTTACGGCTTTTGGCTCACTATTGGTAGATTCTAGTGAATGGATCAAATTCCTATGCACAAAGACAAACCGTTGCTAACAAAGGTGAGGTTTTATTTCAGGAATGGTGTCAACTTAACGGCTATCAAGTTAGCAGGGTTGGCTTTGATGAAAAGCATGGAAGCGTTAATAATTTTTTTAATCTGCCTTGTTTGTTACGCAATTTACCTGACTTTGTTATCAATCGAGGTGATGAAACAATGGTGGTCAATGTCAAAGGAACAGCCAATTTCAAGGAAAAAGAAATAAAAATGATTCCGATGTTTTTGGAATGGTTTAGCAGTAAAAAAGCACCGTTAGTTTATGCTTTTTGTTTTGAGGAGTGCGAACCCTTGTTTGTTTATCCAGAGAAAGTCATTTATCTGTATGAAAAGGCACAGAATCGCAAATGGAATGATGGAGTGATCTATCGAAACTTAAACTTTATGGAATTACTATGACTGATCTATCTCAAGTAAAGATTTTTATTGCAACTCCGATGTATGGCGGTATGTGCGCTGGTTATTACACTCAATCAGCAATGCAATCACAAATGGTGTTTGCTCATCACAAAATTAACGCTTCTTTTAGCTTTATGTTTAATGAGAGCCTGATTACTCGTGCCAGAAACGCTTTAACAGCTACTTTTTTAAAAGGTGAATCTACTCACCTCATGTTCATTGATGCGGACATCAAGTTCAATCCTCATGACATTGTAAAAATGATTGAAGCTGATAAAGACATTATTTGCGGTATTTACCCTAAAAAGGAAGTGAATTGGGATACGGTAAGAAAAGCAATGGATGCAAGCGTGCCTAATGACCAATTAAAACACCATACAGGCTCTTTCGTAGTTAACTTGGTAAATTATCAAGGGGAAGTAACAGTCCCAGTAAATGAGCCTGTAGAGATCTTCAATGGCGGTACTGGATTTATGCTCATTAAGCGTGAAGTGTTTGAAAAGCTCAAAGATCATGTGCCAAGCTACTTTAATGATGTTTTAGATCTTGCTGGCACTATTGGGCAAAGAGATGAAATTAAGGAGTTCTTTGCTACTTCAATTGAGCCAGAAACTCAAAGATTACTTAGTGAGGATTACCACTTCTGCCGTATTTGGAGGCAGATTGGTGGTCAGGTTTACGCTGCTCCTTGGTGTGACCTCGCTCATATAGGCACTTATGCTTTTGAAGGAAGATTGATTCCTGCTGCTTAATGTTGCAGTGCAACAATTTGAATTTACTTGGGGGAAGGAAGCCCCAGCCAAACCTAGTACCCAATGAATCATAGTTTGATGTTTACCCAGATACGCTCATGTACCCAGTACAGGGCTATCTTGGTAAATAGCTCAATAAAGGCAATAGAGAAAGCAAGACTAGCGTGTCCTGTAACAATCCAAGACAAAACAAAGGTGTCAAGGCTGCCAGTGATTCGCCAAGTGACTGCCTTTAATAAAGACTTGTAGTGTGAATCTACCTGCATCCCCAACGCTTTCTGGCAGCTTTACCACGCTCACCTTTCCAGTTCTTAGAGCGAGCGCAAAATGAGCGATGCCGACTGCCTGATTTTTGCGGTGCTTTTAGCTTTGATCCTGTGGCTCGGTTATATTTGGCTCGCCCTTTCGCAGTCAAACCCCCGCCCTGGGAAACGGAGAGCTTCTCGCCACGACCAACGGAAAGATTGGTGTCTTTAGCCATGAATGTCTTTCAGGAATAAAAGATCTTCAGCCTGTCTGCGTCTAAGCAATCCAGCCATGTGATGACCAGCAGCCATATCCCACTTTTCAAATTCGTGAGCAGCGCCTTCATAATCACCAGCGTTTAATTTTTTAA
>JGI24891J29808_1000355_pt1 | contig 33433 bp, 22 predicted proteins | sample FreactcultuFSWF8_FD_29808 | JGI IMG/M metagenome (IMG submission 29808) | reverse complement strand
TAAGGTTGTCCTACCTACCTATATACTTAATAGATAATAAGTGTATGCATGTTGCTCTATATGCTCTATTATGCTCTATAGGGCAGAGCAGCAGAGCAGAGCAGAGCAGCTAGTATGTTTATATAGAGTGCTCTATTCCGCTAAGGTGTAGGGAATAATAGAGTAGGCTGCGCGACCCTGTCATTGGCAGGATCGTAACAGAGGTCTAGCACCAATTCCACTCTAGACCTAGATTATCCTACTATAGAAAGATCGAGCAGACTAATGTCTAAAGGTAGAATAGGATTAAGCGCGGGAGTTCCTAGAACGGGAGCAAAGATATGGCACTGCCATCCTCTACACCGACGCCTCCGTAAGAAACGGGGTTAGTAGATGCGCAGTAGAGATAGGAAGCGGCCGAGGGCCGATCGAAACGATATACTAAGCTACGATAGGATAGGCAAGCACGTGTCCGGTCTTGTCGGCCGAGCTCTAGGCCATTAAACAGGCAATCGACTATATAGTACTGGTCTAGAGCTAGAGTTACTATAACTACATTATAGCTATAGATAGCTAAGATGCTATTCGGGCAGTAGAGAAAGGTAACGCGGCCGTCAAAAATAGAGAGGTGCTCTAGGGTCTCCTCGAGTTGCTAGAAGAGGCCGAACGCTATAAGGTTAACATTAGACTAATGTAGGTCCTAGGACACTAAGGCATTCTAGGAAACGAGCTAGCACACGTCGCCGCCTAAGACACGATAAAGCTAGGAAGTAAGCCTACGACAGACCTAATAGTACGTATACGAGAGCATAGGGCCGCTAGAGACCTAGTAGTTAAAGAGGTTAAGCGTCGGGCGGAGGAAAGCCTACGCGAGACGGGCTTAGGCACGTAGGGACAGTATATATAGCGACTCGATGCGGCGCTACTAGGGAAACACACGCTAAAGCTATATGGATCGCTCGACTTAGATTAAGTAGCGGTGCTCGTCTAAGCACGCACGAACTATACATATCTTAACTCGAACCTAGCGAGGCTCCAAGTATAGGAAGATGCGAAGTGCTAATGTAGAATAGAGGACGAAATAGTAGCGCACGTTCTACTAAGATGTCCTCGGTAGGCGGAGATAAGACCGGCGATAAAGGAGGCGGCAGGAAGGAGGTAGGGAGATCTCTTATTCCTGCTAGGAGGCTATAGCAAGAAGAGAGAGCTACGTACGGGGAAGTTAGCAGATGGCCCGATGGAGAAATGGGCGCCAAATTTGGAAATGGTAAAGATAACGATCTAGTTCCTTCAACAGACAACTAGGATGGGGGCTAGGCCACTACAAGGATAGAGCGAGGAAGGGCAGGGATAGGGGAGTTTTGGATTTCGTTTTACTAGATCGAACTTGAGATTAAGCAACGGGCACAGTGATAAAGCAACGTTTAGGATAGCTCATACAGACGATAAGACTGTAAATAGCTCACAAGAATCAACCAACCAACCAACCAACCAACCTATTAACTAGGGATAGACCAGAAGATGAGTTTCGCGCACTTGGGGGTCATGTCGCTGGGATCAATGCGTGGGTCTTTTCTCCAGACGGCGCATTGCTGGCCTCAGCATCGAGCAATGAGACAGTGAGATTATGGGATATACAGACTGGAGGACCGTGTTCCAGCCTTCAGGGTCATTCCGACAACGTCAATGCTATAGATTTCTCGCCAGATGGTAAGCTACTCGCTTCAGCATCTGATGACGGGACTGTCATGCTATGGGGTGTACAAGACCGAAATCTGGAAGCCACGCTCAGCGACGATTCGGATGATGTCACTGCGGTGCTCTTCTCACCAGACGGTGAACTGATAGCTTGTGCATCGCGAGATGAGATAGTCAGGATATGGAGTTCAAAAGGAAAAAATATCCACCTCCGACTCGAGGGGCACTCGAGTTGGGTCAATGCTATAGCATTTTCACCTGATGGCAGGATACTTGCATCTGCCTCATCTGACTGCACTATCCGGGTCTGGGACGTAATGATCGGACAACTGCAACATAAATTTGATGGCCACACCGCAGCGGTTCAGAAAATTCTGTTTTCGTCGGACTGTGAGCGCATCTATTCTGCTTCAACTGACAGAACCATCAAGACTTGGAATGCTGCGGCACAAAAATTTTCTGGAACGACTGAAAGCCATAAAATGCCCTTCCGTGCAGTGGCGTTCTCCCCGAATGGCCTTGTGGTCGCCTCCGCAGGAACAGATTCCGTGGTCAGGTTATGGAACCCTAGAACTGGAGAGTCTCTTTTCGCGTTGGAGAACCACTGTAGCTGGATAAGCGCAGTCACTTTCTCATCAGATATTCGGCTGCTGCTATCTGCATCGGGTGACCACAGTATCAGGCTGTGGAGCACAGAGACGGGCCGAGAACTTAGCACACTGCAAGGTCATACTGATCAGGTCATGACAGCTGTGTTCTCACCAGACGACAAGCTTATAGCTTCTGGCTCTCACGACTGTAATGTCATCTTTTGGGATGTAGAGGAAGAAAAGATATCTGTTACTCTTCAGGGTCACGAGGAGTGCGTGAGAACCGTGGCTTTTTCACCAAACGGCAAGTTCGTCGCTTCCGGCTCCGACGACAATACAATCAGACTGTGGAATATTCAATCAGGACGTACATGCCGCATATATGATGGTCATTCGTACTGCGTCACTTCAGTCAGTTTTCTCAAGGATGGTGACTTGATTGTGTCCGCATCGATGGACAGGACTATCAGGATCTGGAGTTGTACTGAAGGTACTCAGCTTGCCCTTTACGATAGCTGCGGATTTGAGAAGCAAGTCTCCATCTCGAGAGATGGTAGATGGCTTCAAACTGATAGGGGCACAGTCATCCTTTCTTCCCAAGACCCGGTCTTATGTGGTGTTTCGTCGACTTCCTTATCCCCACTCCACCTAGATGCTGGATGGGTCACCTGGAATTCGAGGAGACTACTTTGGCTTCCTTCTGAGTACCGCACAGGTAGTTTTGCCACACACGAGAACATCCTCGCGGTCGGTCATTCATCAGGGCACGTCGCTTTCATGACTTTTGACCCGACCTTGTGCTCTAACCCGAACAATGTAGTATGGAGATCTGCTGCCAAGGATGCCATGTCTGATTTAACATGATCGGAAAGTTCGCGCCCGGAATTGCTTTAGATTCAGTAAAATCACCACTGTCGGTGATGTTGGATATTTCGCTTGGCACGAGTTTCTCGTTCGGACGAGTATGCTAAAAAAGAAGTGTAACGTTTGCTTCTCGCGATCTTCTAGATATCCACTCTATTGTTCCAGAAGTTCTGCTCCAAAAGTGTGGTGATTAACGGATGTTCGGAGGGCTTTAAGCAACACGAACGATAGGTTATTTATTTATGTGTAACTAGGACTCGTGCCTAGTCGGGGAACCTAGACTAAATAGTGATATAACACCTTTTTGGTCTTTGCTCAACTAGATTCGGGCATCCACAGGGACTTCCTAGGCTATCATGGCGAGCATGTATCAACCCGAACAACGTTACGAGACTGCAGCTCGAAGAAACACGCAGCCTGCACATTGTTTGGCAGCGATCCTATAAAAGCTATTAATCGAGTCCTGTAGCAGATTTCTCTTCAAGTCTAGGATATTTAGCACCTCGATGTATACCAATTATGCGATCTGCAGTATCTCGCTTTGACTTATACCCTCGGCTCCGTAAAAGGATCTTGTGAGCAAGACGATAGCCGTCTTCCACTTAGACGGTCTAAGATTGCCGATCAGTTTATGATGCGGTACGTGGATGATTTGACTACACCGCTCGTGCTCTCTCCCCTGGGCTTCGTTGTCCTTGATTGATTTGATTTGATTTGATTCAATCATTAAGCTATAGATGGCTTTTACCATATGAGCTATCCTAAGAGCTAACCTGTCGTACGAACTCCGCAATACTTATGTCTCAATCTAGGCCCCCACTCTAACCTAGTAGCGTACTGGGGGCGACGCTACTACTGGAGTCTCTTTCTTTTGTTTTCTTTGTCTTCTCCTCTACCGTCGAGTTTCCGTCGAGCTCGTCTCTCTGGGCTCCTCCTCGTACGAGCCCTTCATCCTCCCCGTCAGTTGCAGGAAGTTGATAGTTGCCTTAACCATGTTATGGTTAGGTTTCCACTTCCCCTTATCCCCTTCGATTTGTTTGCCTGTGTTTTGGTCTTTTCGCTCGCTATATCCTCCTCGCATGTACGATATGTCTCCCCACCTTGCCCCTGCTGCTTGTCTTAGTTCCGTACGGAGGTGATCCCATAGTTGGCACGTAAGGAGAACATGCTCGATGGTCTCCCTAGCCTTCGTACACCTACACTCTGCCGACTGTGCTCGGGCGATCCTCGCCTTGAACTCCTGGAGGTAGGAGTGGTTTGTCCTAGCTTGTACGAGAACCTCGATTGCGTCATCTGTAGGCGCCACTGTTGATAAATTGTCGCATGAGGAAGTATTTCTGTTAATGTGCCCGCTGACGTGCATTTAGTGGGGATGTGCACCGACCAGTGTAAGCTTCTATATCTCGTCGAACCTGAGCTATGTACACATAGGTGAGCTCAGTGTTGAGCTCTTTGAACACCTATCGTACAGTCCCCAGACTGTTGATACACACTATGTTGTCTATGGGATAGATTGCTGGACAAAAGCATGCAGACCACCACGTACCCACGCAAGATATAAAGCAGTGGATGGCCCAGGCGTGACTGGGATGACGTTGCACAGCCGAACCAGCTCTATCATAACGTCGTGATGACCCAAGCAGCAAAGTCGAGGCAGCGGCAGAGCGCGCTACCACCAGCTTCAAGCACTACAGAGCAGAGTTGAGTGAACTACACAGTGCTTTGTTGGTCTTTGTGCTGTATATTTATAGAGCAAGTCTCAAATGCTCACCCGTAACAATCGTGACACTTGGTCTATCTGCAGGAGCCTCTTGCCGTGCATTGGAGTTAGTGATTGAAACGAGTTCCATTCATTCTCCCAACAAGATCTTCCTTCACCTGATATAACGTTACTCAATTCACCCCTGTGTCAGTGACCCGCTACTCTGCTACACCCTATTTACAAGACCAAGTTTCGTCAACTTGCACTTAGTCATTCGAAGCTTCTTGGGGTAGAGTCGTCACCAGATAGGAAACACATATCGATAAAGAATTCCCAAATCATATAACTTGTACGAATGGACATTCGTTATGCTTTTAGCGGCTCGTAAGCTCCTGTTCAATGGACGCGGCGCTTGCTGATTTGAGATCCTCAAGCAGTCTGAGTATCCGGTCACGGGGTGTTCCTATGTACTATAGAGCTAGCGGGCTACGATCTCGACTAATTAGTGAGGAGACTGGGTAAACCTAAGGAACTTGGCCTTGTTCCCACTCCAGTTAGGACATTCCAACTTCTGATTCCATAGAGCCGATGAATACTCACATGATTGTTTGATTTGATTTGATTTGATTTGATCCTCCCAAGCTATCTACCCCGCAGGGGTTATGAACTGTCCATGATTAACCTGCTTTCCAGCCAATCGTAATCGTCAATCTCAATTATATAGGGAAGGTGAAGGTCTTCCAGACCTAGAAGTAATCGCAAAATGCCTTTGCTAAGGTAGTGCTGTTTGTAACATGCCGCTGCCATCTACTCTTCGACGTGGAGTGACGTCAACAAAAGCAACTTCGATGACGCTGCTGTCTCTGCCCGCATTCCGCCGCGTTCGAATTACACCTTTGCTGCCTACAAGACACTGCTCCGATTGTGCGCAAAACTTCAGCATGTCTTGGATGGACAGAGAGCGATTTCTCGAAGGATTTACATATGAGGTCGAGAAAGACTTCGACGTCAACAGTACACCTTCATCTTGGGCAGACGCTGAACTGAGCCTAGCCCATCGATACTGGGGCGATGAAGACCACAGAATAGAACTTCCTCATCCTGATGATCATACTTGCCGTCTGAGCACGTCGGCTCTCACACCGGATAAGAAGTTTATCGCAGCGTCGAATGGATTCGTTGTCAATCTTTACGATGTCGCAACAAAAGAGTGTCACATGGTGTTTCGAGGCCTGACAATGGCGGTGTTTGACCAAACAAGATCCTCAATACTGATCATCGCCATCCATATCACACGATATGCGCAATGACGTTGCTGAGTCTAGCACTTAAAGGACAACCACATCTGCTAGCAGGAACATTCCAACAATACCACTAGGTCATCTCCGCATGCGTGACAAGCACAAACATGTTACCAGGATCTCTCTTTGTCTCCACTCCATTCCCCTTCCTATAAAACATCTGTTGCACGACACAGATCTGCTCACCTCATGGACTCATGTGGTCGCAGCATTTCCAACAACTCACCCGTCGGGCATACTCCTCCGAGAACGCTGGAGTCATTGAACTGTAGGCACATGTCCTCTAGTATGCTCTCTTCACATACGCACTATCATGTCTTGCCGGAAACACAGAGTCAGGACGTCTCGTTCGAGCATATCTGATGCATGGCTCAAATTTGCCTACTTGGCGCAACCCGGAATGCACAACACAACAGCCTAGTCTTAAGATGACGGGCTCATAAGTTGTCTCAGATCTTAGCAGTCATATGTGTACAAGGATGACCGAGTTGGGTCAGATGGCATTATAAATGCGAGGGGATGTTGAGATGGATTGTTGCAGGATCGCTCAGCATCAAAATACCGCGACGAGGTTCAGAAACGAGTTATGTTCTTCTTAGAATGTGAAGTGTCTAGCAATTCTTCCACGAGACTTACCGGAGGCTAAAACTAGACTGCCGACTCTCGCTATGACTGTCTTTGATCTCGTAAGTTATCCTCCATTTTCCTTGTCTATCTTTTATTATGTTTCTTCTGCCTAAGCGAAAGATTAAGAAGAGCGTGGGGCTGACAGGCTCACAGGCATCTTTTAAATATTTTACGGCACTAATGTATCTGCGCACAGGCATATATCACGACCAAAGTCTTCACGATACACAAGCTCAACGGAGATCGGTCACTAATCATTGCCGTCACACCCTTGCCATGGCTGTTCTGGTACTCACGCAGAAAGGCATTGGGTAACATTACATCATCATCTCTGTCTTCTTAGCCTCCATGGATGGTAGTAACGAGCAGTGTGGTCACAAGTCAAGGCTAAATACCAATGCTAATTGGTATTGCTTGCTAATGCTATTCAAAGCGATTGCTTCGCCAATCAAGGCAACCCAAGACAATTTCCAGGTGACCAATTCTCCTTGATGGATTGTCGGTTCTTGCCAAGCTTCACTGGAGGCTCCGATTGACTCAAACAGGTGCTTGGCACGTTCTCATTGGCTGAAATCCATCGAGCTCCGAAGCCGATTTTCTTCCTTGCAAAACGTCCTCCCAATATTACACTTTTTGCTATTAATGACTACCCCAACTATCAACCCTTGCTGCCAACGGTTCTCAGTCACTTTATACACCTTCCCTTGCGCCTTCTGACGACCTCTCTTCCGCGTGCGAAGCCCTTACCGTCCTATCCATGCGAACTGGACTTCCTACATCGCTACACCAATCACGTACCACCCAGAAAGGGTTTCGCCCCAACGACCGTCGGTTCGACACGTATCTACCTGCACCTCTTATCAAGGGACCAGTCTCTCATGGATCTGGGAGTGCGGCGAGCGCCTTTGCAATATAGCTTCTACTTCGACAGGTTACTGGCTCTGCCGTAAATGCTTCGTTGGCAAGCCTTCCAATTCAAAAGCAACAACATTACAAAGCAGACTTCTGGTGCTCTTAAGCACCTCGAGCAGAAGCACAACTTGGTAAAGCGTCAAGAGAGGATACTACAGGTCGCACTAGCAAACAGAAAGGACCTATTTGGATTGATGGTAGACCGTGTCGAGAAGGCACGCCTTGAGACTATTGATCCTCAGGAATGGAGGGCAAAGTTCAACAAATGGGTTGTTATGGATAATCTCTCATCGGCAAGCCAGTTCTGAGCATTTAAATGAGCTCCTTGAGTGCTGCCGTGCCTCTACTGACGAACTACGTTGCACAATCCACAACTCCGTCCGTGTGCTTATCCATTCTACTGTCGAAGAAGTAAGTCGACAAATTACTCAGAAGCTTCACATGGCGCGGAGCAAGATTACCCTCTCTTTTGGCGCCTGGTCCTCTCGTTCTCACCTTCCATTTCTGGGCATCTAAGCCGCTAATTCGACGAAGACCATCTCCTTTTGACCTGTTCACTTGGCCTCAAGCACCCTGAGGGTCGACATACAGGTGCGAACATGGGAGACATGCTGTCAAAGGTCATTAAATCTATGATATGACTCAAAAGATTCGGTGGTTTGTGTCTGATGAAGCCTCTTCGAACGACACTACCGTTCGCCGCTCTGCCACTCATACGACAATTCAACTGTCTGAGATGAGACTACACTGTCTGGATCACATCCTCAACCTGGCTTGTCGAGCAAGGCTCCATGGCACTGATGCTAAGAGTTTTGAACACGTTGATGTCACCGATATTGACATGGAAGCAGCCGATGAGAAGGCCCAAATGTTCCTTAACTCTATCAAGACTATGATTGAAGAGGAGGTGCTCAAACATTGGAGACGCAAAGGCTTCTACGGTAAGGCGCACAACTTCGTTGTCTACGTTAATCGGTCACCTCAACGAATCCAGAGGTTTACAGCAAAGCAAAGGGAGGTCAATGACAACGTTCCTTTTCTCTACTCACTTCTTGCTGACGGTGAAGTGCGCTGGAACTCTGCTTACGCGATGTTCGGACGACTTATAATTTTTAAGGACGCCGCCACTCTCTTTCAAAGCGATGAACTTCATGCTGGCGAGCTCGAGCGCGAGGATCTCATTCCAGCTGACGACTGGCACGATATGACTGAATTCAAGGAGCTTCTTGAAACCTTCAAGGAATTAACGATGCGAATTCAAGGGCCCGCACACGACGGCACCCATGGTGCTCTACGGAAGTGGATTACTGAGCTCGAGCTCTTGCTGACTATTCTTGAGAACAAGCGCGAATTTCTACTAAAACAACTCCTTCCTTTCTATGTACATCCGTCAACCTTGCTTGGAACAAGCTAATGACCTTCTACGAGCTTTCCGACGAGATATTTGCCCACCGCCTGGCCATTGTGATGAATCTTAACTACCGCTACAACTGGTTCTACGAGCACTGGTCCAAGAGGGCGCTGCATGAAGTTCGAGAACTGAAGAGAAGGACACAAGAGCTACCGAAATACTACCGGAGTAAGATATGACCTATCCCTAATGCTCAACCTCGCGACGATTAGAGGGAGCTGTCTCATTCTAGAAATCCAACAAGGTTAAGAAATGCAAGGAGGTCAAGTCAGAACTCGAGCGCTATCTTACTACTGATATTGATGAAGTCTCTGATTTTCTTGCTCGGTGGCAAGCTCATCAAGCAACGTATCCAGTGCTGTCTCAGATCGCATTTGATATCCTTGCAGTGCCAGCTATGTCGGCGGAGGTAGAGCGATTGTTCTCCTCTGCAGACCTTGTTGCCACAGAGAGATGAGCTCGTACGATTCCGGACCTTACTGAAGACGATCAACTACTCAAAGCGTGGCTGAAAGAAAACCTCATCACCCTCTGGCCGTCTACCGCCTCGCTCAAGACCGTGGCGACGACGACGACGACGACGACAGCACTATCAGAACAAGAATTGGGATAGCATTGACAACTCTAGACCCCTCCAATACCAATCAAGGCAAAACCAATGACGAACGACTATCAATCAAGGCAAAAGCAACCCTCGCAATCGCCTTGGGTTGAGTTGTGACTACACTGGTAACGAGCATGACAAGAATCGAGCCGTGTGGTATCACTAGAGCTATCGAAGGAGGGAGCTAGCATTAGCTGCAACACCGCCAAGTCTCGTGAGTTACTTGAGATGATTTACGCTAAGTAGAGAGAAAGAGTCCAATCTCGGGGCAGTCCCGCTGAGATCGACTGGGTGTCTTATGACAGGAAACGTGATATAAGGCTTGTCAATTGGGGTATTCGAGCGCTGTGTTTTAGTTTTGTTTTCGCGATACCCTCCATTTCAATTTTTTGTACTTATCCAGGGCTGTGGTATCTTGGAATTATGAGGTCAGAAAGGGGCATGAATTCATGGCGGCTAAGCTTGGCAGATAGCCCACGTATCTCTACGCAACACAGACGGCAAGAAAGCGTCAATCGAATCTTTGCAACTGCCGCATAGGTTGTTCGTCTTTGGTAGTTCCGTAAAAGACGAATTGAAGCGACATGGAAAACTTGCGAGAAATCCAAATCTGGACTGTTGGAGGGAGACAAACAGCTTACTCCATGTTGATGAATCATTGGCACCGCGAGCCTGCTGCTGAATGCCAGTAAGATTGAATTCGTGTTTCTCATATTCTGTAGAAAGCCGCGACGACTGGAGTGCTCGTTCCAGGATGAGCAACCAATACCTTCCAAGCGTTTCTTGTTTCTATATTCCATTGACATCAATGCCGTTGACGGTATTTGCGGTGATCATACTTGTCGCACTGCCTTCTTGTCCGGCTTTCTCCTCTTTCTTTGTGACTTCAATCTCCCTCAATCGTTTTGTCTCTCTCTCCTTGCGCTCACTATGTCTATCACCGAATAGATCAAAGTGTTGCCTCATGACGAGAGTGTACTTGAAGAGCTCTTCCATGACGTCTACTACTCGATCCCGATTGCCGGAGGGCTTAAGTCTGCTGCCTCCTTCTGCTTGGCAAAAAGCGTCCTGGTCTGTTGGATCTTGTGCGTCAGTGAATTGGGTATAAGCCATGGGTACCGAAGACTGGTTAGGAATGGCGAACATGCGCATCCAGCGTCCGAGGATTCGGAGAGAGTTGACGGTGTTGAATGATTGCGAGCCTCCGGAAACTTGAGCAATGGCTAGTGTGCGGCCTTGGGTTGGTCGAACAGAACCGGTACTTAGCGGAACCCAATCAATTTGATTTTTGAAGACGGCAGTCTGCCCGTGCCGTCAGTTTGGTCCTCAGAAGAGAGATGAAAGGAACATACCAGGTTACCGTGCTGCTCAGGAGATACCCAGACATGACCGTCACTCCATTTGCTGAGTTCACGAAGCTCTTGCACTTTTGGATGTTGGTGCTGCACATCATCCTTGACAGGCAGATCAGAGGGGTCATAGACGCGAACGTCAGCACCCAGGCGAAAAAGTATACGTGAGCATTCAAATGCTAATAGACGTGAATATGATCTGCATTCGTCAGTATGCAGACAAATGAACCGATTGTGAACATGGTCACCTCTCGCGTAAACTGCCATATAACACAAGGATCTTTACTCTGTTTCCGCCAGTGGCTTCCATATCTGCCTCCGATATTTTCAATGCAGTGCTGAGCTCTGATTTCGCGATCCAATCGCTGCTCGTCACTTCAGGACTTGTGATAAATGGTCTGTATCTTGTTCTGATCCCCGTGTTATCGTCTTGCTCCTTGATGGCTAGTGACTTTCCATCATAGGCGGGATCTGGCACCAAGAAGTTCGTCTCTCTCATGACTTCGGTGTTATTCAAATCGCCGTGGGCGCGGTTGTTCGACATGATGGAGAGCTGGCGGTGTGATGTATGAAGAGTCTGTTGTGGAACGAAAATGGTGCGGTGCGAAGCCGTGGTTGTGAGTCGTGTAGGAAACTTGTTCATAAGTAGTCTGCAGGGAAACATGTTATCGGAATCGCCTCGACGAAGCATTAGCGGTTTTGGCATGGACGAATTTTATGTGCATCGCGGGACAGCGGCCCGGCGGCATGTCACTGCCAAGACCAACGCCGCCACCCGTCGGAATGTCACCGCTAGCGACCTTCTCGAGCGATGCTCCCCCGCTTCTCGCTCACTTAGATTGCCATTCGCTGTTCGCTAGCACGTGCTGTCAAGAGTCGAGAAAAGATATGTGTTTGCCGACTCCGTACGTCTGTCCGCTATTATCGCATGAGCGAGTTGCTATAGATACAAGACACAAATAGCCCCATTTATGTGCTCCCCTCTGGGCATCTTGGTTTTGCAAGTTCTATCACCGTTCGAAAAGCAACGACTCATGTGATGAGTCCACAAAGAGCACATTTCTCAAATCTTCAGCGTGTTGAGCAGTTGGAGATCGAGGAAGAGGACGTACCTCCCGACGGGGGATACGGCTGGATTTGTGTCGCATCTTGCTCCATGATCAACTTCTTCTCTTGGGGTGTAGTGGCGGTAACAATGTTGATTACTCTCACTTGTCGCAGAGCCTGACATCAGGACAGTCGTATGGAGTCTACCTGTCTCATTACCTGGCGGATAGTGTCTTCCCGAACGCATCTTCTATCGACTTTGCTTTCATAGGCGGCTTCAACTTCTCTATGGCCATGATTGTCTCTCCAATCGTCACGATTTCGACTCGCAAATATGGCAAGTATCTCACCATGTCAATTGGTATTGCCTTCCAGACTGCCGGATTCATCGGTGCTTCTTTTGCTATTCGTATCTGGCAGTTATATCTAACGCAGGGTCTACTCGTAGGCTTTGGTATAGGCTTCCTATACATACCAAGTACAGCAATACTGTCTCAGTGGTTCAAGCGAAGAAGAAGCCTTGCAAACGGTATAAGCTCTGCTGGATCCGGTGTTGGAGGTGCTTGCTTCGCATGGGCTACAGAGGCTATGATACAACGACTATCAATTCCTTGGGCTCTCCGAACCACGGGCGTAATTGTGTTTATTGCGAACTCGGTTGCGACAGCTTTTCTTCGTGACCGCAATAGGCTAATCAAGCCACCACAACTCGCCTTTGACTGGAAGCTACTTCGACGGTATGATGTTCAACTCCTACTTCTCTGGGCCTTCGTCAGCATGCTGGGTTACATAACGCTGCTCTTTTCGTTGTCAGATTTCGCACTTTCTATTGGACTGTCGCAAAGCCAGGCGACGAATGTTGTTGGGCTACTTAACGTTGGCACAGCTATTGGGAGGCCCGTGATTGGCATTTGGAGCGATGCACACAGCCGAATCCACGTTGCTGCATATCTAACGCTGATCTGTGGACTATCCTGCTTTGCGTTTTGGATACCAGCAACGACTTACGGCCTCACAATATTCTTTGCTCTGTTCAGTGGGGCCATTCTGGGGGTTTTTTGGGTGGTGAGTCGTGTTCACTTCCGATATCTACTCGTCAAGCTGAGTTTCGAACAGACGATTGGACCCGTCTGTGTTGAAGTGGCAGGCTTAAAGGAGCTGCCCTCACTTCTCTCAATTTCATGGATGATAATTGTCTTACCCACGACGTGTATGTCTATGGTTATCTGTACACTTCCACAGCGCTGACCATCCAACAGTCTCAGAAGTTATCGCTTTGAAGCTGCGACAACCAGGCTCGACTAGGGTATATCTCTTTGTGCAGATCTTTACAGGACTTTCTTACTGTGTCGCAAGTGTGTTCATGTTTGAACTAGCCAGAGTCAAGCGAATACCGGCGGGCTGATGCTATTGGGTGTTCAACACATGATTTTAGGCGGTATTTTGGTATGACACCGCTCTTTCACCAGACTGCCCGTCACTTTGTCCAGATTTCGGGGTCATATTCCTGCATCTTTGCAATATACTCATCTCCTGCACCCGTCCAACCTTTGATCCCCTCCAGAAGAACGACGCTTTCCATCAGCTCTCGATCATCGTGACAGTCGTTCAGATAGTCTGCGAACCATGCTGCAGCGCGCGTACCTCTTCCACGGGAAGAGCCTAAACATAGCTAATAAGCATGGATTCTTCTTTGCTCTTGTGGATGAGGCGTGCTTACCGCAATACCAGATAATCTTGGGGATCCGAGCAGCTTTGAACATAGCATACAGTGTTGGTATGGTTGGGTATAGGCTCTGAGCAGGAATATTGATTGAACCCGATATCGTTCCTCCCTGTTATGAGTGCATTAGTCAGTATGCCGTCGAGCTTTTGTACAAGCGTTACTTACCTCATGGTCGGCTCTGCGAAGGTCAATGAGTATGAAGTCCACGCCAGGCCTCTTGCCTGTCTCCATCATATCAAGCAGATCTGAGCGGGCGATTGTCGCGGGATTGCTCTTGGCTTCTGGGTATGCCGCATACCATGTTGTGGCTTTTGCCAAAGTGGCTTCAGCCATTGTTGAGAAATGGAAATCGTGACGAGCTGTAGTCGGAAACCACCATATGTCTCTTAAAAATTGTAGGTGTGGTCGGATGCCTCGCATATATTCGTGAACCAATTTTTGAGAGCCTCTGATGATCTAAAAACAAAACGGAGATGTGATCCCGTGGTACACGATTTATTCCCCTGGTCTTCGTTTTGCTTGCAGGCGACGTCGATAAGTACCGTGCTTCTAGAGTATCTCCAGTATGTCACTGGCACGGCCCTACTGATGTAAATCGTCTTGCAGGGTGTGGTCGAATTGCCTCAGAGAGGTCACCCTAGCAGTAGGATTGGCCATCCTACGGACAATGAACAAACGACTAGACTTTCGGAACCTTTCAGAAGTTGAACCGGTAGCACGTGCCTTGATGATTGGCAAATAATTAGTCGATCGGCATCGTCTTGGTCTGGGCACTATCTGACCAATGACAAGAAGGGGATGACACGCCAAGCGATGCTGTCGCTAGTCTCTACTGATTGGATAGCCTACTTTACTAGAACACTAAATATATCGAGCAAGTAGCATCACATATTTTCTGGAATGCAAGATCGCACGAATAGCAATTTCAAGTCTTAAACGACCACTTCGCTCTAGTATCACTTTTTCTCACAATACACCAATATGCATCATACCGAGAAGATCAACACAGATGCTCGTCCCATCGATACTCAATCCACCGTCGCGCCTCACAACCCACCTACCGATATCGAGAGACAAGAGATTGAAAAATCAATCGAACCAGACAAGATCTCTGCTATTAAGGGTCTGGGCTGGTTAGATCGGTTTCTAGCAGTATGGATAATATTGGCCATGGCGATTGGAATCCTGTTAGGCAATTTCGTCCCAGAGACTGGCCCAGCTCTTGAAAAGGGAAAGTTCGTTGGCGTTTCAGTCCCAATTGGTATGTTGCACAAAGTTTGCTAGGTGAGATCGCTAAGAATAGCTCAGCAATCGGGCTTCTTGTCATGATGTACCCAATCCTCTGCAAGGTCAAATACGAGACTCTTCACCTGGCATTCAAGACGAAACAATTATGGATACAGATTGGCTTTTCGATTATCATGAATTGGATTGTTGCCCCGTTTCTAATGGTATGGATATGAGATGTCCGGGATGCTCGTCAATAACTCTAATACATGGTAGTTGGCTCTTTCTTGGGCATTCCTGCCTGACAAGAGTGGTCTCCGGGAGGGCCTAATTCTTGTTGGACTTGCCAGATGCATTGCTATGGTGAATATCTCTCCAAGTACCAGGATGCTTCAAGACTGATTGCTATCCTAGGTCTTAATCTGGACCGGATTGGCAGGCGGCGATAATGAATATTGTGCTATTCTGGTTGCCGTCAATTCAATTCTACAGATTGTTCTCTACGCTCCGTTGGCAATCTTCTTTATCAACGTCATCAGTCATTCACAATCCGGCATTACACCATCCTATTCAACAATCGCTACGAGCGTCGCAGCTTTTCTCGGAATCCCGCTTGGCGCTGCCATCATTACTCGCTTCGCGTTAAAGTACATCACAAAAGGAGACTGGTACGAGCGTGTATTCCTGAAATGGGTCGCGCCCTGGTCTTTAATCGGCCTTCTCTATACTATCATTGTCCTCTTCGCCTCGCAGGGCCGTCGAGTCGTACATCAGATTGTGTCGGTGATTAGAGTTGCTGCTCCTCTCATCGTATACTTCTTCGTCATCTTTACCTTTACACTCTGGATCACACATCGCCTTGGCTTTGGGTACAAGCTTGCATCGACTCAAAGCTTCACAGCTGCGAGCAACAACTTCGAACTGGCTATTGCAGTCGCAGTAGCAACGTACGGCGCAGACAGCGACCAGGCGTTGGCGTCGACCGTTGGGCCCTTGATCGAGGTGCCTGTCCTACTAGGCCTAGTATATATTGTCAAATGGATTGGCAACAAACGCAGATGGGCTCCATGAGAAGACTTAAGATGTGTCTTTACGTTCGATAAATGTTATCTCTTTAATGAAACACTTAAACCGCATCAGTGTTATTCGAGAATTGTATTTTCGATCATTCACAGCTATGTGTCTATTAGAGTCCAGCTACCACTCACGTTGCGATTCGCTGATTAGTCCTCGTCCTCCTCATTTTGTCTATCTTCGTCGTCATAATCATCGTTAAGCTCTTCATCTGAGTGAATTGTTTCAGAACTTGGTAAGATTCCCGAGTGCTCTTTAGGGGTCTTGATATGTGTGCGTTTTAACAACTGTTTCAGCCAATCCTCCATGTTTCTACCAAGACCGTACAGTGCTTAACATCTGACTTTAGCTCTGCTTTGTCATAAGCGCCCTGCTTGGAAAAGACTAGGTACTCTCTTCCAGAATCAAATCCATCGTCGCAACACATTTGCAGTAGGAAGCCTAAGAGCACAGACTTGAAACGTTTTGAATAAGACAAACCAACCGCGAGGTCATGAAGCAGTGGACCTAGGCAATCCTCTTCGTTGTCGGATGATTTAGAGTGAAGCACACACTTCCACACGCTAAATGGCTCTAGGTCGAATTTCGTGAAGACTTTTGGTAGCAATGCAGCCGGCAAGTCAAGCATACCTAGTTCGAGCGCGATGAAATTAGGCAACAAGACGGGACTAGTGTTAGGCCAGATAAGAGACTCTAAATACTAGAGACAGGACTTCCAAGCTAGTCTAGGAAGTAAGAGCCGAAGGATCGAGGGGATTAGAATTAGGACGCAAAGTTTATAGCTTTGGCATGTATTATAATAAGCACGCTAGAGGAGTGTCGGTAGTAGCTCGGGAGTCTAGTGGCAGACTAGGCATAAAAGAAGGGTAGGGCGTGTTAAGCGCGACAGTCATTATAAGTTCTTTCATCTTGCCTAGCACAGACTTGATCTCCTTACCTATACAGCCATTAAAGACGATGAAGGAGCGTAGATTAAGCTTTACGTACTTGCGCAGGAAGACTTAGATGCTCTCGGGTACCATATTAGCAGTATATAGGACGTAGAAGTAGGCTCGTACGGAATAATTCTAAGTGATCGATAGTATAGACCCGATGGAAGGTAGTTTACTTAATGATTTATAGGCTCTCGACCGGAACGTCCGATGCTTATTACATAGTCTAAAGGGTAGATAACCCGTCTAATCTAGCTCCCTCTGCTAATAGATTTAATAGCAATCCCTCTCTAAGACCGCTAGCTACTCCCTATTAACTTAATGAACGTAAGCGCTGTATACGCGAGACTAAACTCTAGTATTGTTTACGTAAACTAAGAGCTAATAAACCGACTTCTTGTAAACTCCGTACCCCCCTTCTATTACAAATGCTGTATTAACCCGATTCATCTTTTAAATAAGGTTTCTATTTAAGGCATTAGATAGGACCCTATTCTTTATAGAGGCAGGTATTTTGTACACATTCCTAACCTCCCTACATAAGCCTTTATGGCTGCTAGTAGTTAGCAGTCTATAGACGCTACTATCGAATATATAGCTTAATCTAAAGGGATCTCTATTAAAGAACTTTTTCTAGATATAGAAGATAGATAGCAGTGTGCATTAGCTATTAAAAAGGCCTTAATTTTATTAAATCTATACGCTTAAACAATACAAGACTTAGTCTCTTTAAAACAGAGGTAAAGAAGACTCCCGTTATACCTAACTATTTAAATAATTCGTGCAACACTACGTAAACTACTCTTCCCTAGTAATAGGAAGTGCAGAAGACCTAGAAGGTGTACTATAGAAATTAAATGGCTTATAGTAGAACCCCTAAACGAATGGGCAACTCCTTATAACTTAAGTTAAACTTAATTATATAGGGGTCGAGAGCTAACTATAAAGTTAAGCTTTCCCTTACGCTAAGGGACATATAGACTATCTTAGCTATCCCCTAATAAGGGCGAAGATAGCTAATAGCTTATCTACCATAACTATACTAATTTTGACTTAACTCTACTTAATGGGATTCCTAGGTTAATACTCTTAAGAGCTTACATCATTTTAAGTTAAAAAGCATCGCTTAGTAGTCGGAAGCTAGAGCTCTAGAGGGAATAGGTATTAAGGGGTAGAACTAATACGTATGTTGTAATTAAGTTAGTTAACTACTATTATAGTATAGAAGTCTTTATAGTACGGCTTCTCCGCATTACCTAACTTCCTCTTACTATATCTATTACCCTAACTACTATATTATAACATTTTGGGGATTAAGTGGATTACTTTATCCGTTAGTAGGCAACTAATACCACTGCCTAAATTCTTACTAATGGGAACTAGGGGCTTATTAAAGCGATTATTAATTTTCTTTAACTATTCTATAAGGCTACCCTTAAGACTTAAGGGGATTAAGTAACACTTAAGCAGATGTAAGTTACTATGGACTTTCTTAATAACTATCTACATACCTTACGCTACAAATATAGGAGTAAGCAGACCTAAACAACTGCTATTCTTAATACCTACTACGTCTTAATAAGTACTATAAAATCATTAACAACATTCTAATCTATATAGCAGATATTCTTATGTCTCTTAAATATGGCCATTAATATCCTGTTAATTAATACTATGTTAGCAGACTCTAGAAGAGTCTTACCTTAGCTTACGCTATATAGTTACATAGGAGAGAGCAAGACTTAGAATTAAGACTATTAAGAGAAACAAGTGTCTAAAGAGCTAGAACATTGCTTAATTAATCGACCCGGACCTATATATACCTATAGATACTAGCGGCAATAACAATGACGAGCTCTTACCAATTCTAGAGGTTATGTAATCGCCCTTACAAGGCCTCTATAAGGCACGAGACAGAGGGTAGTAAGGCCTTATAACTATAAGGAAAGGTTAAGTCTATAAGGCCCTACCTTATATAAATTACTATAGGTTATAGTTCCTCTTAACCTTCTTCTACGCTTATTATAGATAGTATTACCCTATTATATAATCCGTGCTTATTATTAAGTGCCTAGCATATAATCCTATTATTAGAGAGCTTTTAGCTAGCTAAAGCTATTGTTATAGCTAACTATCTAGGATGAGATAATAGGTTATAGGGTTAGACTCGTAAAGCGGAGTGTTAAGCGAAGTGAAGCAAGTAGTGTGTAGTAGTATATACTAAAGGGACTGTTAGAATAACTAATTAAGTTAAACGTAGGACTACCTAAGGTTGTCCTACCTACCTATATACTTAATAGATAATGAGTGTATGCATGTTGTTCTATATGCTCTACTGTTCTATATGCTCTAGAGAGAATAGGAGGAGTAAGAGATCTTATAGAGTAAGGTATATAAGGTAGTAGCCTTTTATAGTGTGCTTTATAGAGAAGTCGTCTCTTAGCGGAATCCTAAGAGCAGGATTCCTAATAAGGTAATAATTGGCATAGCACGGGCCTAAAGCCGGTACGCTTAACACTAGATTATAACAGCTATATTAATTATTAAGCTTAGGCCTTACTGCTCCTAGGTTACTATGCCTCTTAGTATAAACATTTATAGGTCGTTATCTTTAATAAAATCTATAAAATCTAGTACCTAACCGTTATAATCCTACTAATAATAGGGTTACGTAGCCTGCTCTATTGTTCCCTACACCTTAGCAGAATAGAGCACTCTATATAATATGCCATCTACTCTACTCTACTCTACTACTTTACTCTATAGAGCATAACAGAGCATATAGAGCAACATGTATACACTCATTATCTATTAAGTATATAGGTAGGTAAGACAATCTTAGGTAGTCCTACGTTTAACTTAATTAGTTATTCTAACAGTCCCTTTAGTATACACTACTATATACTACTTGCTTTACTTCGCTTAACACTCCGCTTTATAAGTCTAACCCTATAACCTATTATCTCATCCTAGATAGTTAGCTATAACACTAACCGCCAGTTCCTTTTCTTGCTTTAAGTGCTATTTATCCCCTCTCTTTAGGCTACAGTGCCTATTAAAATCTCCTGCTATAAACATCTCTAGTTCTAGGATCTTTTCTCTCTCTTTCCTAATAGCTTCTTAGACCTTTTAGAGGCTGTTTTGCAGTTCTCGTTTATCTAAGTGCTCCTCCTATTTAAGATATAGTATGTATACAAATGCTACTAAGACGCTACGGTTACCTTCTCTTTAAGATTACTATTATTATGTTGTTGCCATCTATTAGGATTTGTATATATTTGTTACTCTAATTTTCCGATATATAAGATTATAACCTCTACTCTAAGTTTGCTTCTTATATTGTTTTTAGTTTTATAATAGTAACGAGACTAGAGAATGTCGATTTCTATACTAACAGATTAGTAAGGAACAGACGGGCTAGAATTGAGATCTAGACAGCCGTATAGGAAGCGTTAAAGATAACTAGTAGAGTAGAGGACACTAATGTTTACTACACTAAGCTTAAGGCCATATAGACGGCAATTAAGAACGTATTACACAAGACTAATAGGACTATACGGATTAGCATATTCTTAGATAACTAGGAAGCCCTAAGAAACATTAAAACACGTAACATAAAGGCTACCTACAGTAACAGATACTAGAACCTATCCTATGCCCTAGGAAGATACTTAGTACATAAAGAAAATGGCAAGAAATTTAATAGAGAGAAGTGTAAAGGTATAAAGGTATGTAGCAACGTATAGATCGCTCTTAGACAATAGGTCTGTCTATAGCTAAAGCTATTCGTTGCTCTACGTAGGGTAGTTCTAGAATTCTTCTTATATGCTACGCCGGCGTGTCGTATAGGGAACGCTAGCTTAGTGTTACGATCCGTTATTAGCTAAAGCCCTACTTACCTGCTAAGGCAGTAAGCTAGGTAGCTATAACGATCACTTACGCTCTTAGCGCGTAAGCTAGCCGCTCCGCCAGGGTTGCTACTACAACATCACTTGCTTACGTAGCGAGCTAGCGAGCTATAGATCATTACTTACTTACCGAGCGAGCTAGCGAGCTATATAATGCTTACTACTCCCTTAAGCGAGCAACATGCATACACTTATTATCTATTAAGTATATAGGTAGGTAGGACGACCTTAGGTAGTCCTACGTTCAACTTAATTAGTTATTCTAACAGTCCCTTTAGTATACACTACTATACACACTACTTACTTCACTTCGCTTAACACTCCGCTTTACGAGTCTAACCCTATAACCTATTATCTTATCCTAGATAGTTAGCTATAACACTTAGTAAGAGAGAGAGAGGAGAGACTAGGGTAACCTATCCTATTATAAGAAGGATAGATAGTAACTAGACTAGAACGTAGTAAAAGCTACTATTAGGTTTGCAAAAGTAATAGGTAGACTTTAAATGTAGGAGTAGAAATAAGGACATAACATAATAGGAAGTGCTCGACATCTATAACTATAATATAATACCTACTCTTAGAAACTACCTCTAAGTAGTGTTTAGCTAATAAGGAAGAATATAACATAGGGAACTGCCCTTATAGAGGAGGCTAATACCTCTCTAAAAACTAAGAAACGGACGTATATAACTAGTTCATTAATAAGAGCACTTTAGATAATAGGCGTTTAGTAACTATCTTAGTTAAGATACTATTATCTTCCTTTTTACTAAATTTAGCGTATACGATTAGTAAGAAAGTGGATTAGCTAGCGAAAGCTTATACCGCTAGCGGGGTAATTAGCTTAAGAATATCAAATTAGATTTAATTAATTAACATTAAATGGAATATTAGCTACTATAGGGTAATAAAAGTTTTGTAAAGAGTCCCTAATCTTACTAAACTTATATATATAGATAGATTTGTTATACTTAACTTTTATTAATAAACATAGCTATAATAGTTAAAACTAAAGATAGATTAAGGTCTTAGTAGTAATTTAATGTATATAATATTATTATATGTTGAAATATAAGCTATTATAGTCTGCACAATTATGTGGCGTCACATTTTGTAATAGGTTATAAGCCTAGGTTAGCGTAATGGTTAAATCGCTAGGCTTTCTAGAAGGTTATAAGTTCGAATTATAGTAAGGTCAAATCCTATAAGACTATAAAGCATGTAAAACTCCGGGGGAGTAAGGTTAATCTTCGGTCTAGATAGGCTCACTAGATCTTAGTTATATGTTTTAAATCCTTATGTAGTTTCTTCTACGATTATACCCCTATAAAGGCTTAGGGGGAGTGTTAAAATATAAGCCATTATAGTCTACATAATTGTGTAGCGTTACATTTTATAACATTATATCTATATCATATAAAATACTATAGATAGTCGTAGGTAAGGGGTAGTAGAATTTATGCTCTAGAGTGTTAAAAAATGTGACGCTACACAATTGTACAGACTATAATGGCTTATATTTTAACACTCCCCCTAAGCCTTTATAGGGGTATAATCGTAGAAGAAATTGCATAAGGATTTAAAACATATAACTAGGATCTAGTAAGCCTATCTAGACCGAAGATTAACCTATTATAGCTAACTATCTAGGATAGATCATAGGTTATAGGAATAGACTTATAAAGCGGATTATTAAGCGAAGTAAAGCAAGTAGTGTATAGTAGTATATACTAAAGGGACTGTTAGAATAACTAATTAAGTTAAACGTAGGACTACCTAAGATTGTCCTACCTACCTATATACTTAATAGATAATAAGTGTATATATATTGCTCTATATGCTCTATTATGCTCTATAGAGTAGAGCAGTAGAGCAGAGTAGAGTAGATGGCATATTATATAGAGTGCTCTATTCCGCTAAGGTGTAGGGAACAATAGAGTAGGCTACGCGACCCTGTTATTAGTAGGATTGTAACATAACCTTACTCTCCTAGGGTTTTACGTGCTTTATAGTCTTATAGGATTTGACCTTACTATAATTCGAACTCGCGACCTTCTAAAAAAGCCTAACAATTTAACCATTACGCTAACCTGGGCTTATAACCTGTTCTAGAATATAACGCTACATAATTATACAGACTATAATGGCTTATATTTTAGTATAACGCACATATTTTATGCTTCTTTAGCACACTCTAAGTACTTCCCTAATAAATAGCTATAACTTGTTTTTCCTACCTATTGTTTTATGATCTACGATTTTGCTATAAATTATTTTATACAGTAATTTACCCATAAATCATATTTAACGCTAAATTAGTATTGTTATTATATTGCTACGTTGCTATAAACATCGTGAATTCTAGTAGAATTTGGCTATTACGGATTGGCTGCGATCTAACGATCAAATAATGGTATATAATATAAGAAGGATTTACTAAGGAAAAGAAGAAGGAGAGAGAGAAGCGTCTCTCCTTTATATAACGTGTTAGGTGCTAAGCATCGATTAGCAGCAAGCATCGATTAGATACCGGCCACTGCCGTAGGTCAGGGTCGCTGCTCCAGCAAGGCCCTATAACATTAGTGTTCTTTACGAAACTTTTAACGCCTTATAGTAGAAGTAGTGGCATGATATAGCATGGAGCTAAAATTCTACCGGTTCCATCTTATATCCGCTCTAGCATCTTAGTATAATAGAGCACCTTATATGAACACGCTATATGCTCTACTCTGCTGCTCTGCTCTATAGACTATAATAGAGCATAATAGAGCATATAGAGCAAAGTGCATACACTCATTATCTATTAAGTATATAGGTAGGCAAGACATCACTAGAAGGTCCTGCGTTTAACTTAATTAGTTATTCTAACAGTCCCTTTACTATATACTACTACACATACTGTAGGGTGACTAAAGTTTCGCAAACCACTGAACGCGCTTCGCGTTAGCTCAATTACCCCTTCCTCTGCGCATCTACACCACACAATGGCTCTAACAGTTAAACGTTCTCGACCACGCGGAGGAGATTCGCGAGGGCCGAATCTTACTCTATACGAGCGTGGCCGGATTGTACAGGCGTACGAGGACGGCCGTACGCTCGAGAACATCGCCGATTAGTTCTAACGCGCTCTATCTATTATCTCTCGCACGATCTACGGCGCCTCGACACACGACCAGGGCAATAAAGTGGCTCGAACTAGACGCCCTCGCTCATATACCCCTCGCGATCAACGCCGTGTCCTTTTGGCCGTAAAACGACACCCTTTCTGGTCGTACGACAAGCTTAAGAGGTAGTACGGCTTCACATGGAGCACGCGTACCCTTAATCGAATGCTCGAGCCCTCTGGCATCAAGAATTGGCTTGTAAAGAAGAGACCACTTCTTACAAAAGAAACTGCGCATCGAAGATACCACTTCGCTAAACGGCTTTAAAGTTAGACCATTTAGCAATGGTCAAGAGTCTTGTTCTTAGATAAGTGTTCTGTGGAGCGTAGAGCGTCTCATACGCGTAGATACGTCTTCCGCAGTTCTAGCCAACAATTCGACAAGAACAAGGTAACAAACTATAATAAGAGCAAGGATATACGCGTTATGGTATGGGCAGCTATTTCGACAGCTGGTTCAAGCAATCTGATGATTATGAGGCGTGATCAATCAGCTCCAAAACAAGGGTATACTACACAAAGCCATCTACAAGTCCTCGAGGACGGTTCACTGCCTATATTGCAAGCTAACTCGATCTATTAACAAGATGGCGCTCGAATTTACACCTCGAGACTTGCAAAGGCATAGTTCGAAAAACACTGTGTTCACGTCCTCAAATACTGGCCTCCGTACAGTCCAAATTTAAACCCTATTAAACACATCTGGCCACTACTCAAAGAAGCGCTTTATTAGCTCTAACCGGACATTGAAGCGTAGAAGGGTGGAGGTGACGAGGTGGCCGAGCGTATAGAAGATGCGTTGTGCCACGCATGGGGCACAATTCGTGAAAGAATAGCATATAACTGTATAGAGTCGATGCCGGAGCGTCTTAAAGCAGTGTACTAAGCGCGTGGCTAGAACACACGGTATTAAGGATTTCTCGATGCGCCCAAATAGTCAGATATTCATCAAATTCTGGAGATCAATTTGGTACAATTTGTGTGGTGTTTTAACTGTTCTTATATCTAGCGCATTCGAGAGAACACGAAGGGGCAGGCGCGAGGAAAGCCGCTACGAGGCTAGCTTTGCGAAACTTTTGTCGACGCATAGTACCTGCTTCACTTCGCTTAGTACTCCTCTTTACGAGTACAACTCCCGTGACTAGTTATGCTTCCTAAGAATAGTTGGCTATAACATATAAGGCCTTAGATAGTACGACGCTTAAACTTGATGTGGCGCGTTATATCGTTTAGACGACCGTCGATATCAATTAAGTCATGGCGGAATGGCCGCATCGACCGACCGTTCTTACCGGTTTTATGTGGCGAAGCTACGACAACTTTCGCATGCGAGAGTGACGCACAAGAGCGCCAAGCCTGCTTCTAGCTTTTCCCCAGCGTTAACCCCACTTCCCTTTGACCTTCTCTTTCCCTGTCTCCAACACGACAGCATCAGTGAAGTTAACCATTAAATCCCATAACCGAAATTCGAAATCGATTCATAACAAATATGTCCTTACACCAGGATAACAAAGCCGAAACCCGGGCTAATGCCGACAAACGCGGTTGCTGTTCCTCCGTGGCTGAAGAAGTCGTTATCAACCACCCTGTCGTACAGTCAGATGAACTCAAGACTGGCGGCTGCTGCAAGTCGGCTGGCGATAAAGTATCTTCTATCAAGGCTGATACTGATCCCAAAGTCAAGACCAAGGCTACCGGATGCTGCGGCGCACCCACCACCAAGCCTGCGACCGATGGCAATGGTCCAGATGAGAAAGTTGGCTGTTGGTCTGGAGTTACCGAACGCCCAGAATCTGCCTTCAAGAAGACGGATGAATGCTGCTCTTCTGTCGAAAAGTCCGTTCCTGACTCGGATATCGGGAGCAAGACAAAGCTCGACGACTGCTGCGCTTCGAAGTTCGTGATGGGCATCAACAATTTTGTGCAACACGACAACACCAGCCTGCTTCCCGCCCAGAACAAGGTTGATGACTGTTGCTCTAGCAGAGACCGGGTCATCTCCAGCCACCAAGAGGTCGTGCCTCCTTGTTGCGAAGGCATCGCAAGCAACTGTTGCAACGGTAAGCATCTTTGTACCAAAGTCGAGCGCAATTACTGACTGACACTATAAAGATAAATGTCTCGACGAGCTGGCTTTCCGTGAATGCGAAAAGGACGGCTGCACCAAGGAAGCACATCAAGGTCGCTCCGTCGCAGGTCTTACCAGGCGCAAGAGCATGGCTTGCGACCAACACGCCAAGTCCATCCGCCAACGTTGGGCAACCAAAATCGCAACCGTAGGATGTCTCTGCCGTTCGTTGCTGGCCATGAACCAAGAAACGTGCTGTACCTCGAGCAAGCAACGTGTAACTAGAACAAAGCTCATCGCCACGAGAGGCTCTGCTGAGTCACTTAGAACAAAGGTCCCACGCAATCGCTCCGTCTCTTCGACAATCAACCCTGATTTGGGAACTCAGATCGAGACGCCTATGGGAACTGACACGAAGGCTTCCTGCACCGACAACAAGGTTTGCTGCACCAACAAGACCAGTATCGCTTGTTGCGACAAAGTCCATCTCGACGAAGCTTTAATCATCTCTACAGCACGCACCAACAAGCCCAAGACCAGTTGCTGCGCAGAGAAAGCTGTCACTCCCTTGGCCGTCAAGGTTAAGGACCCTGAACGTGGTATGTCTGCGACTGAACATGTCGTACTGGGCATCTCAGGCATGACGTGCACCGGGTGCGAGACCAAGCTGAAGAGGACACTTGGTAGTTTGGCCATCTCGAACCTCAAAACTAGTGTGGTCCTTGGTCGCGCCGAATTCGATCTTGATCCTATTATCATGTCTGCCAGCGATGTTGTGCTACATCTCCAGAGAACCACCGAGTTCAAATGTACAGAGATGACCTCTCGTGGATCTGAAATTCATGTTATCCCTGCATGCAACATCAAGGAATTTCTGCGACAGGACTGGCCAGTGGGAGTCACCAGCATGGAAACGGCCGGCAACTCACTTGTCCGTATCTGCTTTGATGCGAAGGTCATTGGCGCACGTCATCTATTGCAAGAACTTCAGCCAGCCGCTAAGCTGGCACCATACAGCGGAGACTCCAGTCTGTTGGCAGGCAGTAAGCACGTCCGCAATATCGGATTCATGACAGTACTGTCCGCCGTCTTGACGATCCCTGTCCTTGTTTTGGCCTGGGCTCCCCTTTCTCCAAAACCTGTCATCTACGGCTCAGTATCCTTAGCCTTGGCTTCTGTCGTCCAAATCGTCATTGCAGGTCCTTTCTACCCTAACGCACTGAAGGCATTGGTCTTCGCTCGAATCGTTGAGATGGATTTGCTCATCGTCTTGAGTACCAGCGCAGCTTACGTGTTCTCTATCGTCTCGTTCGTTTACATTCTGCGCGGCCAACCTCTCTCAACAGGAGAGTTTTTCGAGACGAGTACACTTCTGGTCACCCTGATTATGGTCGGTCGCTACGTCAGCGCTCTCGCTCGGCAGAAGGCTGTCGAGTCAGTTGCGATGAGATCGCTTCAAGACTCAAAGGCCATACTCGTTCCCGGGACCTTCAACTCAGAGGTTGAGATCGACGCCAGGCTCTTGCATTACGATGATGTCTTCAAAGTCACGCCGGATACGCGGATCGTAACAGATGGTCTCGTGATCTCAGGCGTGTCTGAGGTAAATGAGGCTATGATGACAGGTGAATCGAAACCAGTTGCAAAGTCATCTGGGTCTACTGTTGTTGCGGGCTCAGTCAACGGTTCCGGAACGCTGCTCGTCCGCGCTACTCATTTACCAGGAGAAAACACAATCAGTGCTATCGCTGACATGGTTGATGAGGCTAAGCTTTCCAAGCCCAAGTTACAGGACATTGCTGACAAGGTTGCATCGTACTTCGTACCTGTGATCATTGCCCTGAGCATTATCACATTCTGCATCTGGATCACTGTTGGCATTGTAGTTCGCAAACATTCCGCTTCCGAAGCCACTGTTCAAGCAATCACCTACGCGATCACAGTGTTAATCGTCTCTTGCCCATGTGCCATCGGCCTGGCGGTGCCCATGGTTGGTGTCATTTCCAACGGAGTAGCCGCAGAGCGTGGTGTGGTGTTCAAGTCTGCCCACGTCGTTGAGCTTGGTTGCAAGGTCACGCATGTTATCTTCGATAAGACGGGTACACTGACTACCGGCGAACCTACTGTTGTGACTCAAGATTACCTGCTTGGCAATACTGAGACTGTACGATCGCAGTTGCTTGGGTTGCTTGTTGGCATCAAACACCCTGTGGCTGTTGCCGTAGCTGCTCACCTCGTCGGACAAGGCGTGATAGCAACTCAAGTGACTAATGTCAAGTCGATAGCTGGCAAGGGCGTTCAAGCGACTGTGGGTGAAGATACTTCAATCCGAGCTGGCAATTCACGATGGCTTAACATCGAATCCCACCCTCAGGTCCAGCACTTGCTTGATCAAGGGCATACTGTGTTTTGCTTGGAGATTGGAGGCACACTATCTGCACTCTTCGGTCTGCGCGATAAACCACGTCCAGAGGCCATCAGTGTCGTCAAGACCCTACAAGAGCGAGGCATAGCCGTATCCATCGTCAGCGGAGACGATGAAAAAGCAGTCGCAACCACCGCATCCGTTCTAGGCATTAGCACTTTCCGCGCTAAATGCAGTCCATCCGACAAACGCGACTTCCTTCAATTCATCACCAACACACCCGTAAACAGCAAAAAGAAACCCTATACTCTCTTCGTTGGCGATGGCGCCAATGACGGGCCAGCTCTAGCTCAAGCAACCATTGGCGTACATATCTCCCCTTCCTCTTCAACATCGGATATTGCTTCTGATGCTGCACGTGCTGCAGCTGATGCAGTACTTCTTCGCCCTTCCCTGGAGGGACTGCTTCTCCTGACCGATATCTCGAAAGCCGCAGTCAAAAGAATTGCTTTCAATTTCGTATGGAGCTTTGTGTATAATCTGTTTGCTGTGTTGTTGGCGGGTGGGGCGTTTGTGAATGTGAGAATTCCGCCTGAGTATGCTGGGTTAGGTGAACTGGTTAGTGTTGTTCCGGTCGTGGTTGTTGCTATCTCGCTTAAATGGGTGAAGTTCTGAGTTTTTATGTATTCTCATTGTCTCTCTTGGATAGGGTTTGTTGAACACCATTAATATTGCTACAAATCATTTTCTACCAGAGTCGATTCTGGCTTCTGGAATTCGAGAGCTTGCGCATGCCAGTGTCATTATTCTCGTGTTCAAAATTCGTGGCATTTGCCACCCCCAACTTCGAACTCGATACTCTAAGCTGCTAGTTATTAGCTATTACTTGGATTAGGGTTTGTAGCGTTTCAATCTACCTCTATATAGCTATATTCCGCTCTTAAATTATAGTATACGTATTAGTTATGGGAAAAGTAAGTAAGATACCTCTACAGACATTTAACATAAGAAATGCATTTAGGGCGAAGCCCAATTAGCTAATAGATTGGTTGGTTGGTTGGTTGGTTGATTCTTGTAAGCTGTTCACAGTCTTGTCGTCTGTATGAGCTATCCTAAACATTGCTTAACCACTGTACTCGTTGCTTGATCTCAAATTCAATCTGGTAAGAAATTCAAAACTCCCCTATCCCTGCCCTTCCTCGCTTCGTCCTTATGAGCTAATAGTTGGTTGGTTGGTTGCACTACAACCCGTCCGAAAAGGGTTTCGCGGGGTTGTGTTTGCGGCGCTTGGCGAGGTAAAAGTGAACCCGTAGTAGAATCCCGATTCTGTAAGTCACACCTTCATGATCTAATATTCATTACACTGCGTCAGAATAGATAGATTGATAGTAAAAAATGATCGCACGATTCGAAACCCATGTGTAAGTTGTAGATTGATAGATATCGTCGCCCAAACATCGTGGGCACAAGTGTCGAAGTTCGCCAAGAACCGCGCCCGTAGCTTCTCCACCAAGCTTATACAGGCGTACAAGGTCGCCCCAACATCACTGATATCCAAGAGACAATCGATGTAATACTCTACAGATCATACAGCAATCTCTTCATTTTCTTCATCAGATGAATCTGACCCCGCAGTAAGTGCAGAATCCTGCCAGGATCCGTCTACTAAACACACGTATTTTTCGGTGGGTCAAAATCGTATAATAGCCATTGTGTGGTGTTAATGCGCAGAGGACGAGGCGGTTGAGCTGACGTGGAGCGCGTAAAGTGGCTTGCGAAACTTCTGTCCGTGCACTGTGGCAATGTTGAGCTTTCCTGAAACCAATGTCGCAAAATTTCTGTACAGGTTTCGACGGCGCACGGGCAGAGGTCTCGGCAAACCACTAAACGTGCTCCACGTCTTTGCGATCCACCATCCCTCTTCGCATCTGTACAACAGAATGACCCTAACAACTCAGCGAGCGCGACCACACGGAAGAGGTTCGCGTGGCCCTAATCTATCTGCTTCCGAACGTGGCTGGATTGTACAGGGGTCAGAGGAACCAAGCTTCGTGGGATCGCAACAAATTGGTCTTAGCACATAAACTCCGGATAGCTTTTCTCTCGAGTCATGTATAGAGCTCTATGATAGTGTGACTTCAGTGGAAAGAGCGCAATGGCGGAGAAGGGTTTCATCATATCGTGTGGATTGAGAGTCTTACTTACTTCGCCTGGCGGTGGCATGAATTTGGGAGCAAAGGCTGCAGTGGTCTTTACCACGATACCCCTCTCGCAGGCCATATTACTCCAAACACGATGTACAAAGCTTCAAAGTCTCGACCACTGCAGCCATAATGCTATCAAACGGACCGCTAATTAACGTAGAGCTGACTGCATGATGCATGTATGCATGCGCGGAAGGTTGGCGCACGCAAAGCATGTGACAACGACAATACCCAGTGGATTATGTATTCAGGCCATGTTTTCGCAGGTTTTGATGTGGACAGGTTGCGTAGATCAGAACTTTGGTCTGCGCCCCTCTTTAAGTGCCTTCTTGTTCCATCACCAATCGGACTAGTTAGAACAATGGCAACCAGATCTGGAGACATTGTTGATTTGATAGGAGAGATGACCATTGCTGGTCACACCCCCAGCCAAATCTATAGCTAGAATACATTCATCTTGGAAGAGGCAAACAAACACCTGATACGAATCGCTAGGGAGACTATGACAGAGGCAGAACAAGTTGCGAGAATCCTTGAGAACGACAGCCCTATAAGTCGGGATGTTGCAGCTCGGGATTGTCTTCGAAAAAAGACTGGTGAATTTGAAGTAGTTATTCAGTCGATGAAAGACGCCTCGGAAACCCACATCATAGCTCGTTTCTTTTCACTGAGCGGGCAAAACCAGAACGTCCAGAACTTGCTATCACATTTCAAGGACGAACTCAAAAGCATAGCCCGAGATGTTCTCAACAGCACCAGGGATGACGAAACCATTCTATCTAGGATCATAGAAGTGTGCTACAACCAATCGCTCAGCTGTTCCGGTATTCTGCACCATGATCAACATTACACTCCTCTGGAGGAAGCACGATCCGAATCACCAGAACACGAAAATCTTCTACAAGTCGACGAAAGCTACGCCGAGGCAGAGCGCGTACGAAAAGAGCAAGAATTTGAAGTGAGGAAAGAGAATAGAGACAACATACAAAGAGCTTGGATCAAGTTCTGGTCGCAAGCATTAAGCCAATGCCCCGGGGGACCGACACTGTTCTTTTTGCTCGCAAATCCTGATTCTGAGGATCTTCCAACGGCCCCAAAGTATCTTTTCCGGACCTTCGATTCAAACAATTCAGGAAAGAGTGATGACATTATCGTGGCTTCTTCGGCAAGCATACATAAGGGAGAAAGATTCAGCAAGACTGATCTCCTCTCACTATAGCCAGAGGAGGCATCTAGGAGATTGTTCGCCCATCTCACCAAAAGGTGCTTTGAAGGCGACGGTTCGGACAATCTTATGTCCTGAAGTAGTTCGCTACTCTTTGTGATTCAATATGCCATTTAGAGGTCTGGCAAAAGTCACTGCTCCCGGGCAGACATCAAGATCTGTGCGGTCGATACGACAAAATTCTCTCAAGGGCAATTCGCGCGAGATATGTGGAAGTCGATGCATTGATCCGCTACCAGACAGGCACACTTACGAAGCTCCCGGAGTGGAGATAGCCTGCTCAACAGAAGCCGGGACCGAGGGTTCAGGGCACTTGAACTCTGCTTGTGGATGTGTTTGGTCCTGTAAGCATCATTCACAAGTCGCCAGAACCACAGAGGATATATACAATGACTGTTGAAAAGGTCTTAATCCAGGGGCTGCATATCAGTACAAGAGTGACAGAGCCTGATGCAGTCCTCACGCAATTTGCTGTTCCTGTTGTCAATCCGCCTGCATAACGGCTGCCATTCGGGAATACTCTGGATGGAGTAAAGTTCCGGCAGAACCATCAGATGCACCGTCGAGACTTTACGATACCCTGTGGTCAGGATGTGCTTGTAGAAACGGACGACGCCCTCTAAAAGTTGAGTTGTGATCGTAGAATATACAGGAAATGACGTGCAAACGTGGGAAGCGTCGACGTTTTGGCCCCGTTTCCAGAATCCAGATTACGCTCGGAGAAAGAGAAGGAAAGCTGCAAGTTGTTGCGTCAACCCCACGTGGCCTTATTGATTTAGTCATTAATTACGAAGCTGTATGTTTTCCCAGGCATTTTGCAAGGCTTGGCTATCGCCAAAACTTCGTGTGACATCTCACTTCCCATCACCTCAAATGCGTGTCCAGTTCCCGGCTGGTATTACCCAAACTTAGACACAACCCCAAGCGCCTATCAAGGGTCGTGTCTAGATGATTTTTCGTAGGAGCTCTTAATTCAATACACGTCCAAAAGGTAGAAAAGACTGCCCGAAGATACAAGGATCTTCCCGATTCGGCATGACACTGCTAGGCGGAAAGAAAAACACCTTCGAGTTAGCACTACTTGTATTCGATGAGCTTTATTGCGCTTAAACTGCTGCGACGTCCGAAGGGCGCGCTAGCGATAGGTAAGTACAATTTTTACTGCTGTACAGCTCACATGATTGAACGAAGTGAACAGCTGAAAATCTGCGTCGACAGCTTGTGATAACTTCTGATTTGAGTCAACGTCCTTCTTTCCACAGCACGGCTACGTTGATGTCCTCTACTAGCTGCGCCGACCAATCGAGTTTATTCCTGACACGTCAATTAACCGGTACGTAATCTACCCTAATAGCAATGTTTCGACATGAATCGTTGAGGTTGTTAAACTGAAACCAGAAACTCATCTAACAGACTACACCGCTGGAAGATGGTTACGGAATGACAATGGT
>JGI24891J29808_1000354_pt1 | contig 33493 bp, 28 predicted proteins | sample FreactcultuFSWF8_FD_29808 | JGI IMG/M metagenome (IMG submission 29808) | reverse complement strand
CAATTCGGCGGCCCTCCTGGTGGTTTCCACGGTGGTCCCCCTGCCGCACCCGCTCCTCCCAACCCCTTCACCGACTTCGCAACCTCTGGTGGCGAGCCCGGACCTGTCATCTACGTCCGCAACGTGAGTGGCACCGAGAACTACGCCTGCAAAACGCGTCGCTAACAAGTCGCAGCTTCCCTGGTCTACTAGCAACGAGGATCTTGTCGAACTCTTCACTACTATCGGCAAGGTCGAACGTGCTGAGATCCAGTATGAGCCCAACGGCCGTTCGCGTGGAACTGGTGTCGTCGAATTCGGCAGTGTCGATGATGCTGCCACTGCTATCAGTAAGCCATGCTCAGCTATGTACAATCGTGATGATGTCTGACAATATGTGCAGCCAAGTTCTCCGGATACCAGTACGGTGGTCGCCCTCTCGGCCTGACCTACGTCAGATATTCCAACCAGCAGCCTGCAATGGATCCCATGCAGGGTCAAGAGCAGACCAGCATGCCCATGGGTCTCACACAGGACCAGATCATGTAAACTTGCCTCATGTCCATTGAAAGATGACATCGAAGACATTTTCTTGGGCCAACAAGCATGATGGCGGATGTTTTGCCAGCGCTGTCTAATGACCAAGCTTATCAATGCTCAGCATGGATCCACATGAGCAGCACTTGACGAGTGATGGCTTTACGGGTTTCATATAATTTTGTTGCACTACTCAATCTCAGAATGGTTAACTGCTCTTTTCATTACACAGGTAGATAGTCGGAGAATGATCCCTCTACTCTATAATGAAAAGCTTTGTTTTTTTAAGATCTTGTTGGCACTGAAGTCTTGTTTTATTGTGATTTAGTCTTGCTTGCTTGGAGTCTGTCCAACCTTTGTAGGAAGCAACATATGCATCATCCACTCGTACACGGCCCATTGCACAGCGTTGACGAAGAAGGCTCTGAAACTGCAGACACCCAAGCCGCGGAAGAAGACAGATAGTCCTTCTTCACGATATGCTTGTCCAGCAATCTGGATCGTACCCAGCCGGCCTGACTCCCGCGATGGGAGCAATCCCGACTGTTCTCCCGAGAGTATAGCTGCCGGTGAATGTGCAATGCCTTGTGTTTGTACTCTTGTCTTGATGACATCTACAGTGACTTGGTCAGCGGGTGGACTATACAAGAGGCTCTGAGGAAGCAGACATACCCAAAGGAAACACTGAAGCCCAAGTGACCACACCAGCGATACCACCACAAAGAAGAATGGTCATCCATTCAGGCTTCTCACCTTCCGCCTTTTCAGAAATCAAGACCCTCTTACTCAATTCGTAAGACCAGAAACTGTAGTTTGGTTGTCAGCGTTTCACAGGCATCAAACACTTACCTCTTGTGGCAGTGAGAAAAAAGAGGAGCAACGTACTAGAACCCATAACCAACACTATCCCTCAAACTCGTCACCCCACCGCCCCAATACAATCCTCTCAGTCCCCTCTCCCTCCACAACTCCCTAGCAATTCCCCACGAACTGGCCTCTGCTCCACTGACCTGAGCTCTGCATTTGATCAACTCTGTTGGTGCAGATACGAGAAAAGTGGCTAGACCGCCCAATGCACCGGCAATCCAGGTTTTTGATAACGAGGTGGGATGGGAGGGGTCTTGGTCAAGGGAAGCCATGCAGCGGTTGTATGTCATGAACATCAAAGCGTTCAAAGCGCCATAGCCGAGGATTGGGGCGGCGGTGCCTTTGAGCAAAGTAGATAGGGATCTTGCTGCATTTTTTGTAGTGATGATCGTTGATGCTGGGTGGTTTGAAGAGGTTGAAGAAGCAGAGGAAGGAAGAATTGGTGATGTTGTTGTGATGGGTGGTGCGAGTGTTGCGGTGCCACGGTTTCCTCGTTGGAGATTTACTTTCACTATGTCCAATGGGTTGCCGATTATGATTCCTGCTGCTCCGGAGACGTAGCCGGCCCAGAAGTCTGCGGACATTTTAGAGGGTAGGTGTGGATGGTATGGGGGCTAAGGTACATAGATTGAAGCGAAGTTGGAGACAGTTGTCTGGGGGTGATTTTGAGAAACCGAGGCTTCAAGAAGATGTTATAACCGAGGGGGACTCTGCATTTTATCATGACATTGAAATGAGAGTATGGAGATAGATGTGCTTAGGAGGCATTCGAGGAAAGATCACGTGGTTTGGTCTTTGTATAGATGTATAGATTGAAGTAGATGGCCTGAGGTGTCACACCGAAGAATTGGCGAATGGCCGCATTCGCTCGCTTTGGATTTCTACACCGTAATCCGCTGCGAGTTGGCAAGTCCGGCGAATGAACAGATTTCTTCAAAAGTCTTGTGCTCGAATAGGAAATGGAGAGTTGGGCAAATAGAAGTGCTCTGTGTTGGTGGCGGAGTTTTAGGGTTCAGGGTTTGGTCGTGGTTGCTTGGTGCATGTGGGGCGGGCGATGACTCCATCAGTAGCGGTCGTGAATTGACATTCGCCTTCTTTGCCTTCTAGAACACGACCAGGACATTATTATGAACGAGTCGCTCACTCAAGAACACACCATCTCTCTATTCCTCGAGCCTCGCTCACCCCTCGTCCATTACGCCCGCACACGCTACTAGCCCACCTTCGTTGCCACTCCTCGAGCAACCCCCACTACGACAGAACCACCTATCGCTACCTCAGCACGCAGACGCCATCATGGCTGCTGTACAGACGACCAAGCCGTGGGACTTTCACAACGTCCTCGACTTGATCAACACTCTCTCTCCGTCTAATACCCAAGCGAAAGACGTGCCTCCACGTCCGACGATAACCAAACACGACAGCATGAACGAGTCTTCGTCACTGCCCCTCGCTTCACCCCTACAACACTTCGACGCCATCGATGAGGGTGTGTCGTTGGGTGACTTTGGTAAGATCTGGCAATACCTAGGCACACCTGCCAACTCCCCAGCTCCCAAGCCAATCAATGCCTCACCCACTCTCCAGCAGCGTATGCCCGAGAAGGCCGACTACGCTAGTGACGGCGCCGCCTATGCTACTCCAAGTAAACGCAAGGGTGGTATCAAGTGGAGAGACGAAGTTAACGCTGGCGATCTTACCGACTATGCACCTCTAGAGGAGGACGAGGATGAGGGCGACAAGAAGTTGACCAAGACGCAACGTAAGAAGAAGAACAAGAGAGAGAGGAAGAGGGCCGCCGCGACTTCAAAGACCGTCAGTGATATCGACGAGCCTGACTTCGAGATGCCTTCTTTCTTCAACGATACCCCCGCTCGTAAGGCTAGCGCCCATATCGTTTCTGCTGAATTGGTCGGTAAGGCTGGTCGTCCTTCCAGTCCCGTGAAGATGACAGCTTCTCGCCCAGCTCCCAGCGAGACGAGCAGCTCGACCAAGTCTCGCCAGTCCGAGAAGAAGGTGTACACACCTCAGTCGGAACCCATCCACTTTGACTCCCTTGCAAAGTCAGCAGAGCCTCCAAAGACACCCGAGTCTAAGCACCAAAGAGAGTTTAAGAAGCGCTGGCCTGTTTCGACTCCATTCGCTGCTACCAAGACCTCCCCTTTGCTGCCCGCATCTGTACAGCCTACTCGCACAACGTCGATTCCATACAAGTCGACTGGTATCACTGGAAACCCTTTCCACCAGGTCAACAAAGTCAGTGAAACCCCTGTCAAGAACCACAACCGTCCGGGTATTCAGCCCAAGACTGTTCGCACTGGCGAGGACCGCAACTGGGCTTTGCTCCTGAAGATCATCGGTAACTTTTACGAGGACAGAGCAAGTCTCGTCAGTCCCGCAAACTCTATAACCCACTCGAATGACCCCAACGGCATTCATGTCTTCGTGGATGCCTCTAACATCTTCATTGGCTTCCACGACCAGCTCAAACGCGCTCGCGACATTCCGCAGAACGTTCACGTCCCCAAGGTGGACCTTTCTTTCGATGCCTTGGCTCTCCTCATGGAGCGCCGAAGGCCTGTCGCCAAACGATGCCTGGTTGGCTCAAAGCCCCACATGGCCGCCTTCGATGTGGCCCAGCGTGTCGGTTATGAGTGCAACATCCTGGATAAGGTGCTCAAAGCGCGAGAGCTCACCGAGCGCCAGAAGTATTTCCAGGAGCGCGATCAGAAGTGGCGCAGCAGACGTAACAGCGGCTACAACAAGAATGGTAACAGCACCGGAGACAGCGGCGGTAGTGGCTCAGAAACGGGCAACACTGCTCCTGTCTTCGCACCGGAGAAGTATATCGAGCAAGGTGTTGACGAGATCATCCACCTGAAAATGATGGAATCTCTTGTTGACACCGAGACTCCCTCCACCATGGTACTGGCCACTGGCGACGCCGCTCAGGCAGAGTATTCTGAAGGCTTCCTCAGAATGGCCGAACGTGCCTTGAAGAAGGGATGGAAGGTCGAGCTTGTCAGTTGGAGCAAGAACATCAGTCAGGCTTACAAGAAGGCTGCCTGGACGAAGAAATGGGATGGCCGTTTCAGAGTCATCGAGTTGGATGATTACGCTGAGGAATTGCTTGACATGTGAGATGAGATGAGAGATGACGGATGAGGTTGACGCGCAGAATTGCGATGGACCGGGCTTCTGTATTTTCCGGTCCCTTCGCTCGGGTACATTATGTTGATGACACTGCATTTTACGGCACGGTGTTTCTATCTTTCTACACATTGCGCATAGCACGGATATGGGATACGAGGACAAGGGAGTTTAGATGCTTCTCGCTATTGCTTTACTAGACTTATCACGAACTCGTATGAACACGACGATCAATTCTTCTCTTTCAACCAAGCATTTGTCTACCAATGTTTATTCTGCCAGCCCTGACTTCCGACCCAAGCTCCAACAGGTGATATACGATCTGATCGCCGAAACGGTCATATCCAGGTACTTGTACGACAACAAGGTCGCGATGTGGAGACAAATCTTCGGAGCGAACTCCAGCGCCGCGTCTCCCTCTTGAAGTTACGTGCGAACGACCTGCCAAAGTGAAGAAGGAAGTCGTCGTCGTCGTTTTGGATCAAAAGGCTATCTGGATGATCACCTCACAATCATGGTAGGTGATGAGCAAAGTTCGCAACTGCCGCGATGGGATGGAACGACGGCATGTTCGGGGTGCCCGAGAGCGACATCTGCGTTCCTGCCTTTGGACAAAACCGCCTAATTTACGGACGAGTCAGGAGAAGAGGGCTACATACATTTGGTGCGCGCGTGGTCCAAATATCTACGGCCGAGAGGGTGCAGTGTCGATAATGAAGATGCGCCTCCTACGCCCGAACTCCTGGGTTAAAGCTTGGGTGGAGATCTTCCTCGAAACCATCCAGCATTTAGTATAATAGTGTAGGTTCATCTTCCACCACCCAGCACCTTCCCTTCCTTCTTTGTTTGCTGTGGAATATTCCTTCCCCCTCCATCCTACTTCTCATCTTTATCCTAAAACAACGAGCATTACGACAACCTGGGCTTGGTTAAACTTCCCTATCGGCGTTATACTTTTGCTGTTCCCGCTGTCCGGTATCGCCAAACCACTACGCAATAACCGGCGACCAAGAACTATGGCAGCGAAACAACACAGTCTAGGATCACAATCCTCACACTCCTCATTCCAGGACACAGTCATGGGTTCGAAACCAGAATTACTGCGGCCCGAAACGAATGAACAAGACGGCTCGTTTGATGAGGAGAAGGGAACAGTTGCTACGGCCGAAAGACCCACACTTGGAGATGATGGACAACGAGTTGTTGCTGCAGCATCACCGCCTGCATTTGATCCGAGAGAGAATCCTGACGGTGGGTTTGATGCATGGTTGGTTGTGTTGGGTGCATTTTGCTGCATGTTTTGCAGTTTTGGCTGGATCAATTGTGAGTGTTGCTGCTTCCCCTCCTCCTTGCATTTCCCATTACTGTGCCGTTTTCTTGGCTACATTGATATGTTGATCTTCTGCCGAGTATCATACTAATGATTCGACATAGGTATTGGAGTCTTCCAAGAATACTATGAGACACATCAACTCCGAGGATACAGCACTAGTACGGTATCATGGATTTCATCCATGGAGACCTTCTTGATGTTCTTCTTGGGCCCATTCATCGGTTACTTCTTCGACTGTTACGGACCTAGATACATCTTGTTGACTGGAACATGCCTTCATGTATTCGGCGTCATGATGGCAAGTCTTGCTTCAGAATACTATCAGATCATGCTGGCTCAAGGTATCTGTAGTGCTGCTGGAGCAAGCATGTGTTTCTATCCAGGTATGCGAGCCTCATCTCGGCTCTCAACAACACATACTGATTTCTACAATAGCAATGAGTGTGATGCCGACCTGGTTCTTCCACAAACGCGCCGCAGCCTTTGGCATAATGGCTGCCGGCTCTTCAACTGGCGGCGTGATCTTCCCAATCATGGTCAACAAACTCATCCCCAAGATCGGATTCGGCTGGACGATGCGGGTATGCGGCTTTCTCATCCTCGCCCTCATGATCGTCGCCAACGTTACCGTGAAATCTCGCCTTCCTCCCCGACCCAAACCCTTCCACATCATGCAATTCATCCGCCCGCTCAAGGAAACACCATACCTTCTTACGGTTCTGGGAAGCTTCTTTTTCTTCTTCGCCATGTTTTTGCCTATCAATTATTTGATCTTGCAGGCAGAGACTTTGGGTATGTCGTCGAGGCTTGCGGAGTATCTTATTCCTATCCTCAATGGCGCGTCCTTTTTCGGTCGTGTGCTGCCTGGTGTTGCGGCTGATAAGATTGGAAGATACAATGTCATGACTATCATGATGTCGTTTACTGGCATTCTGGTTCTGGCTCTCTGGATGCCTGCTGCCTCTAATGCACCTATCATTGTCTTCGCCGCTCTGTACGGTTTCGGCAGTGGATCGTTCGTCTCACTGGCTCCATCTTTGGTTGCTCAGATCTCCGATGTAAGAGAGATTGGAGTCAGGAATGGAACAGTGTTTGCGATCATCTCATTTGCAGCACTGTGTAGTAATCCTATCGGTGGTGCGCTGGTCGCACACTGGGATGGGGAGTACACTGGCCTACAGATCTTTGGCGGTATCATGGCTTTGAGCGGTGCTTGCACTATTCTGGCTGCGAGGATCGTGTTGGCTGGAACTAAAGTCGTTGCTAAGGTGTAGAGGCGATCTTGGTGACTTCCTGCTACCTTGCCTCCTTTCTTTCTCTGTTGATATTCTTTACGACTCCAATGAACATATTCTCCTTTTCAATCATATTTCCCATCTGCTATTGTAAAGATCGACACGAGTGACTTTGTGAACCTGAAATAGTCAGTACTCTTCTCCCGAAGACTGACACGATCGGGTCCAATCTCATCCGTGGCTCCGTATACCCAACCTACCCTAACGGCCGAGAGAATGAGCAGCCATTAATTTCTTCGGTCGAACCACCTTTTAAGGTCTACATCCTTGCTCTTGGTAAATGCTTAACTAAACGACTCATGCCTTATATTACGGACGTAACCTTCGGGCAGCAAACGTAGACCTCGCAGTTCGCACTGCATTGGGTAAATGGTGATATATGCAAGGGTCAGGTCTGCAGTAAAGATGGTCTGTTGATGGTTGGGAGCTATGGCCTACTGCATGGAGTATGCTTTGTTCAAAACGAGCAATCGTGGACTAGGAGTAGTAAGCAGTAATTGGGTGTGAAAAATGGGGTTTGAAGTGGATGTATAGATCTTAGCCACCAGTGTAAAGTAAGTTTTCGTTTATATACACGATAACAAGCAAACCCATCTCGCGAGTGACTTTTGAAGACTCCAGTATAATCCAATGGGATCGATGGTGCTCAGGTTAGTGACGAAATTCTCAGGCAACTGCAGATGTGGTTGTGACTTTCGATATGATGCCCGATGGCAAAGAGGTGAAGGCCGAAAAAATTGTCGACGCTGGGGTAAGAGAGAGCCGAGAGAAATGAGCTGGCACCTACGTTCTCGATGATGGAGCAAGTTGGACTGGCTCCGTTGCCGTGCTATCTCGGAGTACAAGACTGTATGCTGAGGGCCATTTGTCCTGGAGCAGAATTCGTATGTGAATCTAAGGACAAGGTTGTGTCATTCTTCGATATTGAACGGAGACATGTTTGATCTCTTGAGAAACTCGTGCGCAGATAAACATTGACAATTGTAAGTGCTTGAGATGGAAAAAGTATCTCACATCAGATGCAGCAGCAATATCGACGGCCATAGAACAAAAAAAAAGACATAGTCGCCAAATCAGCAAAACAAACTGCCTCCCTGGCAGGAGACAGAACAAACCGCACGCTCAGTTTGATCTTTAAGGAATGGGGTGCAGGGGGAGAAGAGCCGCAAAGAGGGGGGTTGATTACCTTATTGGCGATGCTGCGAGTTGAACTCGCAGCTTGGAGTCCCTCGGGAGCGGTCTTGGTCCAATTGAACTAGAGGACCGAGTCCCGAGGGACAGAAGATTTGACAGCTGGTTGGTATATATAGGTGAAGGTATCCAAAGTTTGCTTGTTTGATGCGCTGGAGTTCGTGATGGCAAGCAATTGATTGGCGAAGAGGTAGAAGTGAAGGCCGATGTAGTGTCTATATGCTGTAATTTTTGTAGTGGTGTAGTGATTTTGAACAAAAGATGAACCTCAACAATGGCGCTGCAAATGCACTCAGAATCCCTTGCCCAGTCTTACGGTCTCACCGCCGGAGCCATACCATAACGCACCCTTGCGGCTGTCAAGACCTTTGCCCTCACCTACGATCCACTCACCACCTGCTTTGATGGTCTTGCCATCCTTGGGCCAGTACTCGGTCTTGAGCCACTCATTGATCTCATCGACTACCTTCACCAACTTTTGCATGCGTGCATGATCAACCTTGCCATCTGCAGCCTCAGTATCCGAGCGCTCGATGAAGCGACCAACAGTCAAATGAGCAGAAGGAACAACATATCTGCTTGCGACCTTGACGCCGGTGGCAGAAGTCAGAGCGTAAAGATCACGGCGCAAGTGGTGATAAGTGTATGCATCGTCCTCCGGCTTGCGAGACGGGTCAGCAGTGCAAGGCTCGCCTGCTGCAGGGAGGAACGACAGAGCGAATGCTTGAGCATCATATGAAAGCGATGGCTTTACTATGCGGGCTCGGTGCGAATAGGTGTAATCCGTGATCTCCGGAATGCCAGGACGGACTTGATCGACTAGCTCATCGATCTCTGGGTCAGTCAGAGAATGTGTGATCTCCAGTGCTGTCATGTGCAGACTATCTTGTGGCATAACCCAAAGGTCTTTGTTTGGTATTCATCAGTAGGGTGTCACCAATTTTGGATCAGCAGTTGCTCACGGGGTGCGACTGTCTTGAGTCTCTTCTGCACTTCTGCGATCACAAGTTTGACATGAGGTGGAGGGCGAGCCCAGAAGACCAGGCAGTGTCTTGGGTCTTTGAAGCCAGGTTCAATCGTCTGATCTTCCAACTTTGCAAGGATAGTGTCGATGGTCACGCCTGGAAAGTCCGGAGAGGTGAGCTTCTCCTTCTGCTGGACACCTCGGGCGCTACGATGAGTTTCATAACGAGCTTGAATCTCAGCCTACCCCTGGTCAGGCATTGTAGTCGATCTAGAGTTGGGTTGTTCTCACAGCACTGTCGTGGCAAGCTTCGATCAAGCCATCATATGGATTATCTGACACAGTGGGTGTTGCACCAGAAAGATCTTCGAACGTGTAGGAAGCAGCCATGGTCAAGCTGAGAAGCATGTCAGATTGGCGTCATATGGAAAAGCCCAACGAATGCATTGTATTTGGGGGAATCATGATCTATGTTGCTTGCAGGTTACGCGGTCAAATCACTCTCGGGGGCACACCTCTCCTTGGCCTTCAATGCAGCCAGAAAATACAGACGAAAAAAATAGCGAAGTGAAAGAACAAGAAACTCACATTGTCTTTCCGAGTCCGTTTCTTATTCGCTTGGTTCTAGTGACAGGTTTGCAGCTGATGTGATTGCACGTCTGCGTTGCGTATGGAAGGGAAACAAGCGTGAGGTGAGTCACGTATTGCTCGTATTAGAGAGTCAGGCTTCATGGGATCAAACTGCCGACTGAATCGACATCAATTTGTTTTCCACAGCGACAACGCGTCGCGCGCTGGGTTTCCAAATGGCTTTGCAAACATTACGGGTGATCCGGGCGCTGGATCGCATCTCAAGACCTCACAAGCAAGATTCCCTGTGTCCGAGGCCCAGCAAAGCCCAGATGATGGATGTGCCTGGTGTGGTTGCCCAGTACTACTCTGCTTGCGGCAAGTGATGGACTTGGCGCTTGGTCGAAACGGAGTTTGCGGAAAGAGCTCTGGAGGCTGGAGCTACTCATGCAGGCACAAGTTGACCACAATTGGCTACCCAGCCTCTTGTGAAATTGTGCTATGATTTGGAGCGCTTTTATATGCTCATGTGCTTGAATAAAACCAAGAGATGGATAGTATCCAATACCGTTCAATAAACCAATTGCAAATATTGACGCCCGCGGGAAACGGAATGTCGAAAGCGGTTGCCTAACGAACGAACGACCCTTGGTTGATGACGCAGTGACCTCGATGGAATCACGAGGGGCGCACTGGCGCAGCCACCACCGTCTTGGTCCGACCGAGCTATCTATCGACTACCTCTCCATCCGTCCTCCACAATCCTCTCTCCATCAACCCACACTTTTCCTTCATTCACACATCCCCCACACAGAAACAACAAGATGAAGGGCAGTTCTCTCATGGCAGCCGGTGCGCTGTTTGGCTCGGCTTCGGCTGGTGTCCACAAGATGAAGCTCAAGAAGGTTCCTCTCTCGGAGCAGCTTGTAAGTGGCGTCATATCCAGCGACCCAACCATGCGCTCGACTAACAGCCATCACAGGAGGGCGCAAACATTGGCGAGCACATGCAGGCTCTCGGCCAGAAGTACATGGGCGTTCGCCCCCAGAAGCACGCCGACGAGATGTTCAAGGAGACCTCCATGCACGCTGAGGCCGGCCACCCCGTCGCTGTCAGCAACTTCCTGAACGCTCAGTGTATGTAACCCCTTGACCTGTGCCTTTTGATCTGCTTCTGATTCAATCTAGACTTCTCCGAGATTGCCATCGGCAACCCTCCCCAGGAGTTCAAGGTCGTCCTCGACACTGGCAGCTCCAACCTGTGGATCCCCTCGTCTGACTGTGGTTCCATCGCTTGCTATCTCCACAACAAGTACGACCACAGCGACTCTTCGTCGTACAAGAAGAACGGCTCCGACTTTGCCATCCGCTACGGCTCGGGTGCTGTTGAGGGTTACATCTCTCAGGACACTGTCCAGATTGGTGACATCAAGATCAAGAACCAGCTCTTCGGTGAGGCCACTCAGGAGCCTGGCTTGGCTTTCGCCTTCGGCCGCTTCGACGGTATCCTCGGTCTTGGATACGACTCCATCAGTGTCAACAAGATCCCCCCTCCTTTCTACTCAATGATTGACCAGGATCTGCTCGACGAGCCTGTCTTCGCCTTCTACCTCAGCGACACCAACGACAAGGAGGCTGAGTCCGAGGCCATCTTCGGTGGTATCAACAAGGACCACTACACCGGCGAGCTCACCAAGCTCCCTCTGAGACGCAAGGCCTACTGGGAGGTTGACCTTGACGCCATCACCTTCGGCAAGGAGAGTGCCGAGTTCGACAACATGGGTGCCATCCTCGACACCGGCACTTCGCTCATTGCCCTTCCCAGCACTCTTGCTGAGCTGCTGAACAAGGAGATCGGTGCCAAGAAGGGCTACAATGGCCAGTACACTGTCGAGTGCAGCGCGCGTGACTCGCTCCCTGACCTCAGCTTCACCCTGACCGGCTACAACTTCACCATTGGCCCCTACGACTACATCCTTGAGGTCCAGGGTTCGTGTATCTCGTCCTTCATGGGCTTCGATATCCCCGCCCCTGCTGGTCCTCTTGCCATTCTCGGTGATGCTTTCCTCCGCAGATACTACTCCGTCTACGACCTCGGCAGCAACAGTGTCGGTCTCGCCAAGGCCAAGGCTTAAGCGACGGTGTCGTACGGAGACGAAGCTGAAGGCTGTTAGTTAGTCGCATCAGCGTTGCTTTGCAGATTGTAATCGCGAATTTCATAACTTGTCGGCAGGACCGCCGCAAAGTTGCATGTTGCATGTGATGGTTTCACTCATATATTCTGTATTAATATTCCACAACGAGTCTCCTTGTTCAGCATGATTGCCCTTGTGATTGTCGAGTTGCTGACTGAAGGCGATTGTTCGTGCTCTGATGACGTGCTGGCACATGCTCCCGCAAGTGTGGGGAAGGCTTCAGTTGCCAAAGGCGGTCTGGTGGCGGCCACAAAGGTGGTCGAAGTAATCTGCAACCTATCAAGCTGCAGATCGGAAAACCACTGACATGTTGAGGCTGCAGTCTGTTGCAGCACGCAACATGTAACACCTAGATAGAGCAAGTCGTACAGTAATGTGTGAATATACAAAGACGCTGCTCTACTATCAGTCATCGCTTTGTCACGAGCTCTAACCCCGGATTAACTAGTAGGAGCGCGTGTACGGCATTCGGGTGCTCCGTCTATCCTCGTGCCTCGACCACGTTATTGCATCAGGAAACAGGCTGGGTCACCCTCACTCGCTGCTGCTCTGCAACCCGAACTCTCACTTTCACTCTCACTCGACATGACGTCCCGTCGTAACACACCGCAGGCTCGTCGACGAGTATCCATGGAGCTACCGGAACGCTTCCGCTTCGACGACGACGACGAGGAAGACCAAGATCAAGAGTTGGACAGAGCACAACCCATCGATATGGCCATGATGCATCAGAGTGTCTTTGGTATCATCGCCGCAACACAATCAAAGGCCAACACGATGCGATCCATGCTGCAAGAGGCCGACAGTGACAGCGACGATACAACCCCTCCATCGACTCGACCTAACAGGTCTACACGAGATCCGACAACACTCCCGCTACGGCAAAGCCCGCTTTCCCGCAATAAACACCTCAAAAGGGTGTCCGAACCCAACCTGGTCCAGTCGTTACCAGGCCTCCGATCAGCCCCCAAGACGACCTTCGCAACGACAACTCCGACTCGATTTTCCAAAGCAGACGACCTGCCCGAGCCGACTCATCATGGAAGGACAGATTTAGAGTCCTCGCAGTCGACCATTACGAAGCCCGCCAGCAGGAAGTCTAGCCCCGTACCAGACATGTCGTCAAGCACAACCCAGGTCGCTCTGCCCGATGCTTTGAAGGACATCTTCGATTTCGACGAAGCCGAAAAGGTTGTCGCAAAGTATCCCTGCTGGTACCTCCAAAGTGTCCTCCTACAGGGCTATATATATATCACCCAGCGCCATATCTGCTTCTACGCCTATCTCCAGAAGAAGACTGGCGTGACCATCAAGTCCGGCTACTTGACCAAACGAGGTCAGCGTAACCCTCGCTACAAGAAGTACTGGTTCGTGCTCAAAGGGGATGTCTTGTCATATTACAAGGACCCTTCGACTCCTTTCTCTCCGAGAGATGTCATAGATTTGCGTTATGGAGTTTCGGCAGACCTTACAGCAGCACAGGGCCAGGATAAAGAAAGCACATCCTTCTCTGTCACTACAGATGCCAAAACCTACAACTTCAAAGCAGAGACTGCTTCCAGTGCAACAGAATGGGTCAAGCAAATACAAAAGGTCATCTTCCGATCACGCAACAACAGCGACAGTGTCAAGATCTGTCTGCCAGTCGATAACGTTGTCGACATCGAGGAAAGCAACTATCCTGAATTTGCCGATACTATTAAGATTCGAGTTATTGACAACGATGAGACATTTGCTGTCGACGAGGTAAGCCTTTTGCGTAATTCAAGTTCCATAGATTCTTACTCACACTTGTCCAGTACTTCTTCTCTTTCTTTGGATTTGGCGAAGAGGCACTTCGCGTGCTACGAAGCTTGACTCAGGAGACAAGCGCTCAGCGAGTGCTTGCAAGTCGCCCTGTCTCTCCAGTCATCACCATGTCTGATCGTCGACCTTCATCAACACATGGAAGAAGATCGCGTTTGCCATCGATGAGTCCTGCTCCTGGAGGTATTCATGAGAACGTCACGGCTACTTTGTCCCCTGCGTCTGGCCTCACTTCTAGAAGTGCTCGGTCAAGCAGCGAACTGGAACGCTCTACTCTCGACTTGACTCAAGGAAGAGAAGAAGCTCTGGCAAGTCGTCCTACAACACAGCGGAATAGCCAAAAACAAAAGTGGGGTGCATTCCAGCAGGATTCTTCTGAATCGTATGTGTCATCCTCGGATCAAGGCAACGACAGCGAAATGTCAGAATCTGCAGCTGGAACGGATGCTTCGGGTAGCCACATACTTAGTGGAAGTATCATGTTCCACAAGCCAACCATCGGAAAGCATCACACTGATAACGTTGCATTGCATGATGCGAAGGCTAGCCCTCAAACAGACGCGCCGTTTGCTTCTTCGAATGAAGCTGGCAAGGAACCTGAGGTTAGGGCTTCAACAAGGAAGATTTCCGACACACAAACGCAAGACATGCGACAATCAGATTCCTCGGCCTTAGGAGGATTGATGAAGGTCGGAGCTGTTCCTATCCAGCGCGCCTCGGGTTTCCTGTATAACTCTAGCAAGCGCGTCAGTGGTCTGTTCGGGAGCTCGCCCTTGGAGTACTATGACAAGTTCTCCGGGATGATTGCTGGTGGTAAGAAACACTATGCAGAAGCAGACGAACTGGTGCCCGGAGAAGAAGTACACGATTCTGAAGACGAGATGACCGTTCGTGAGGCTGAAAAGAGCTTCCGCAACCACTTCGCCTTGCCAGATTCTGAGAAGCTCGTGGCAACTTTCTTCGGTTTCTTTCATCGAGTCTTGCCTTTGTACGGAAAGCTGTATGTGGGCACTACGAGGTTATGTTTCCGCAGTTTCATCCCTGGCAATTGGACCAAGGTAGGCCCGTATTTTTGTTGGTGTTACTGTTCATTGGCTAACTGTGTCTAGCTTGTTGTCCCGTTCAAAGACATCATGGATGTTGACAAGGAAAGAGGGTTTCGATTCGGCTACTCAGGCATGGTCGTTGTGATTCGAGGCCACGAGGAAATCTTCTTCGAGTTTGGATCGCAAGATCTTCGGGACGACTGCACCATTACTCTCTTGCGATCCTTGGACACGACAGAGCCTTTCCAGGAGTCTGTACTTCTAACAGAAGATGAGAAGCGCGATGCCGAGGCAGCAGCGGCAGAGAACCTCTTGCTACAAGAAGCTCGACAGGGCGATCAAGGCGGTGTGGAGTCTCAGCCGCCTCGCAGCCTCGATCAGTCAGGTAAGCTGTACTCTGCCAATTCAGTTGTAGTTCCTGCTGACTTTTTTTGCAGACCGCGAGTCACCAGCCATCTTCTTTGACGATCCGGCGGCTTCTGTTCTGGACTTCAAGCCTGAAGGATCTCTTCGAATCACTTGCTTGACTATTGGCTCTCGTGGGGACGTTCAACCGTACATCGCTCTGTGCAAGGGCTTGCTTGCCGAAGGCCACAGACCAAAGATAGCCTCTCATGCCGAGTTTGGTGACTGGGTACGAAGCCATGGCATTGACTTCGCACCTGTCGAAGGTAATCCAGCGGAATTGATGGCTCTCTGCGTTGACCATGGCATGTTCACTCCCTCTTTCCTCTACGAGACCAATCAAAAGGTAAGTTCAACGTCACGGGTGCTTGCGTACGACAACGACTAACAATTTCAGTTCTGGCCTTTTGTCAGAGGTTTGCTCAAGACAGCTTGGGCCGCTTGCCAGGACTCCGACTTGTTGATCGAGAGTCCCTCTGCCATGGCTGGTATCCACATCGCGGAAGCTCTTGGTATTCCTTACTTCAGAGCCTTCACTATGCCCTGGACCAGAACGCGCGCCTACCCTCATGCGTTCGGCATGCAAAAGTCCAGAATGGGCGGAGCCTACAACTACATGACATACGTTCTATTTGAGAATATTTTCTGGAAGGCCACCTCGTTTACGATCAACAAGTGGCGCAAAGAGGATCTAGGCTTGAAGGCTACTAGTATGGAGAAGATGCAGCAGGACAAAGTCCCTTTCTTCTACAACTTCTCGCCCAGCGTAGTCGTTCCTCCTCTGGATTTCGGCGAATGGATCCGAGTAACAGGCTACTGGTTCCTTGATGAAGCGAATGGATTCACACCGCAAAAGGAGCTTGTCGAATTCATCAAGAAGGCGCGAGCGGACAAAGCAAAGCTTGTGTACATCGGATTTGGATCGGTGGTTGTTCCCGACCCAAAGCAACTTACTCAAGACATCATCGCCGCAGTGAGAAAGGCCGATGTCCGCTGTATCCTGTCCAAAGGCTGGTCTGACCGTATGGACAAGGGCAAGGCCAAAGCCCTGGAGGTGCCATTGCCAGATTTCATGTTTCAGATCGCATCTGCCCCGCATGATTGGCTGTTCCGACAAGTTGATGCCGCTGTTCATCATGGCGGAGCAGGAACGACTGGTGCTAGTCTTCGCGCTGGTATCCCGACCATCATCAAACCCTTCTTTGGCGACCAGTTCTTCTTTGGTAGCAAGGTTCAGGATCTCGGAGTCGGACAAAAGGTTCTGACAGTGACTGAAAACGCATTGGGCAAGGCGATATGGATTGCGACTCACGACTCACGCATGATCGAGAAGGCCAGAATTCTGGGAGAGCAGATCCGCTCAGAAGATGGTGTCGGAACTGCCATCAAGGCTATGTACCGGGATATGGAGTACGCAAAGACACTGGTGCAACAACGCGTGGCCAGGGCGGCTCAAGGCGACACAGATGCCGAAGACGAAGAAGAGGCAGAGGTTGAAGATAGCTGGACGTTGGTTGAGAACGACAGCGACCCGGATGCGACGAGCCCGACGGCTATGATGCAGCCACAATCGCCCTCATTGGGTAGTAGCAAGGGGAAGAGCAAGTTGGGGCTGAAGTATCTGCCACTCAGAAGCTGAAGGTTTCGGTATTATGTGAAAACGACATTGACAAGACAAGATGATGACAATTTGGGATTGGGATGGTCAAGGAGTTTGATTTGGTAGGGACTCATGCAGCATGGCGCTTATACGGAGGGATATGCAATCTCCTTTTTGTCTTATAGACGCACAGCAATCGGATAGAGATACAGAAAAATATGGCCGATAGCTACAAAGACATGGCGTGCATGCAATCGATAAACGTTGCAACGGTTGGTCGGGACTTACGGGTAAGGTGGTGATGGATAGTGATGTGTATCAATATAGACGAGACGAGTGTTTCATGGACCAAGTTGCAGTTGGATGCGACAAAGGGGACGGGCAGGACTTAATTTAAGAAAACATTAGCGTTGGCCGGATTGAGCCAATAGGCGGGTCTAGGAGGATCGGAAACAGGCGCGTATTTGCGGGACTGTGCTTTGGGCTGCTACACTTGGTGCCCCGCCATGGCTTGACACTACTCTCTTGCAATCGACTTCTTGTTGAGCGACCTGTCTTTCTTACATTCAAGCCAGACGAAGACAAGCAGAAGCAGGAGCTGCAGCAAACACAAGACCAATCGGCCACATCAAAGAAAACACTTCCAAAGAAAGAAAGAACGGCTGGACCCTCTTTCCGCATCACCATCACTCGAAACGGCCATCGTTGTGACATCTTGGTGAGTGAAAGAATGCAAAAGTGGACATTCCTCGGCTGACCATGTCGAGTTGACTCGCACCTTCCCTCTACCATCGCATTTTTCGACCACAGCCTTATCGCCAACTAGCTCGCAACCATGTCGCGCGCAGCTCCCCAAAGCGGATCCCGCAAGATCTCCTTCAACGTGTCGGAGCAGTATGACATTCAGGATGTAGTAGGCGAGGGTGCCTATGGTGTTGTATGGTATGTAATCCATCGCCTCTGAGTAAACCAAAGCCATTCCGCTGACAGTGGTAGCTCTGCACTGCACAAGCCGTCGGGCCAAAAGGTGGCCATCAAGAAGATCACACCCTTCGACCACTCCATGTTCTGTCTGCGCACGCTGCGTGAGATGAAGCTCCTCCGCTACTTCAACCACGAAAACATCATCTCCATCCTCGACATCCAGAAGCCGCGCAGCTATGACACCTTCACCGAGGTCTACCTCATTCAAGAGCTCATGGAGACGGACATGCACCGTGTCATCCGTACTCAGGAGCTGTCCGACGACCATTGCCAATACTTCATCTACCAGACATTGCGCGCCCTCAAGGCCATGCACTCGGCCAACGTCTTGCACCGCGATCTCAAGCCCTCCAACCTGCTGCTCAATGCCAACTGCGATCTCAAGGTCTGCGACTTTGGTCTTGCTCGTTCAGCCGCTTCGACCGAGGACAACCAAGGCTTCATGACTGAATATGTTGCTACTCGTTGGTACCGTGCCCCTGAGATTATGCTCACCTTCAAAGAGTACACCAAGGCCATTGACGTTTGGTCCGTCGGTTGTATCCTCGCTGAGATGCTGAGCGGCAAGCCCTTGTTCCCCGGCAAGGACTACCACCACCAGCTCACCCTCATTCTCGACGTTCTGGGCACGCCCACCATGGAGGACTACTACGGCATCAAATCGCGTCGTGCCCGCGAGTACATTCGCAGTTTGCCCTTCAAGAAGAAGATCCCGTGGAAGGCCATGTTCCCCAAGACTTCGGACCTCGCCCTTGATTTACTCGACAAACTTCTCGCCTTCAACCCTGCTAAGCGCATCACGGTTGAGGAAGCTCTGAGACACCCTTACCTCGAGCCCTACCACGACCCCGAAGACGAACCCACCGCCGACGCCATTCCCGAAGAGTTCTTTGACTTTGACAAAAACAAGGACAACCTCACAAAGGAACAGCTCAAGCGTAAGACTGGTCCTATCGAACACTTCAGAGACATGCTAACTTCTTCTCAACAGAGCTTATTTACGAGGAAATTATGCGGTAATTCCGAGCTGCGAACTTCTCTGTCTTCCGGATCTACTTTTCTTATTTCTTGCCATATATCTCTTGCCATTTAAAAGTACTACTTAGCCTAATCCGCAAAGCTTTTGAGCCGGATTGCTGACTTGCTTTCTCTGTAGCGACCGCACTCTCGATCAGCCCTACCGTTCACCCAGGACAAACGCTACATCTATGAACTACTACCCCTCCGCCAACCCGTCTCCTTCTCCTGCTTCAAGCCCTTCGCCTTGTCCTGTCGCACCTACTCCTCCTCTTCCCTCTGTCAGCACTCCTCCATCAGCAGGAGCCTGGGCCCAGCTCAAAGAGTTTCCCACTGTAAAGAAGTTGTTTCAGTCGCTGAAGGCATCCGACAAGAACGAATCAGAGAGGCAGCAATACCAGGCCTCTTTCGCTCATCCTTCTACCATGGCCTCTGACGCCAGCCCGACCAGAAAGACTTCAGGGGAGAAGACCCCATGGCACCAGACGACCCAGCGCTGGCTCCTTTGATCCGACACACTAGCATCCAACCAGAGAACCAAAACCACAAACACACCAAAAAGAGATAGACATTACCAAGATTCGGGAGACATGAGGGTTACGAGCTGTCTTTTTTGTTTTTGCTCCGCATTCAAATCTCGCAAGAGATGTACAACCGCGGTTCTAGCACGCCTTATCTGTTTTTTCCATCACGCAAGTCTTCGAAAAAAGGAAGGGGTCTACATTTGGGGGGCGTATCTTGTCGGTCTCCTTTTCTTTGACTTTTCCTTTGTCGGCATCAGCAAGCGTATCCCAGAAGCAAGTCACAGTACAGCGGGACCAAGTCCCAATGATGTACACTTTTCTCTTTGCAGAATGTCTCGTCTTTAAAGTTGTGAAAATGTGACCGATAGCATGCCAGAGAGATGATGTGACCAAGTCCGGATGCAGGTGGTATGACCCTGTCGCTCGACTCCATCGACGATATATCATCAACCATGGCCCTCTACGAGCTGTCGATATTTGTATGGTCGTGATTAATGTCTCTTGTGTAGGTTGGCTAAGCGTATATACCATTTCTACAACCATAAAGAGTATGGATGCACCGATGTCGACATCTTTTCATGAGCAAGATTGATGTTTACGAGAACCCAACCATTCCACCATGATCACTTACAAAAGACTTTCGAGATATTAGAATCACGCGATAACATTTACGTCTACTATGAAGAGGCAAAAAGAGATATCAGTAACTTCAAAATTGTATATGTAGCTCCAAGGCGTGACATGGAAGATTGGACGCGATATGTGGAAATGTGCCAGGGTGACCCAGATCTGACTTGGCTGGAAAGCCTCAACACACAGATTTCGTCGATCGAGAGAGAAGACATGCACGTAGCTTTACAGCATCACGATGACATGTTTGTTCAAAAACATAAGCTGACACATGTAATTGCAATATTGGATTTTCGTTGATTTCTTTTTCGTTACATCGTTCTGGTGTCTTGACACAGCAAAGATGGTACAGTAAGCTTTTTTTTTCGTTTATGCGTCCCTGACGCCATTCAAAAGCAACAGCAAGAACATATCCTCCTCTTCGTTCCTTTTCTCATTACAATAGCATAAAACTGCGGGACACAAAAACATACATCCGTTTACCAGGTGGTGGGCACGCTGGGGTACTCCTTGTGAGAGAGACCAAGGTCGGCAAACACAGTGTCGTCACCCTTGAGATGCTCAACGCGGAGCTCGTCCTCGTGCTCGAGCTTCTCAATCTCCTCTCGCGGTGTCTCGGTGTTGTCGGACTTTGCATCCTTCGATGTGGCCTCTAGTGCGTGGCTGTCGTCTAGGGGTTCGCCGATCATAAGACATTGTGCGTTGGCGTAGTCGAGATGCTTGGGCTGAGCAGGCATCCAGCTGCGGCTGTCGAACTCTCTGATGACCTCAGGAGGGAACTCTGCGGGCTGGTCGAGGGTGGCGTATGAAGGACCCTTGACGGTAGGATTCTTGAGACTCAAGACGAAGCTACCCTTTGAGCGGATACCGACGTCCTCTTGCATTTGACCGGGCTCTTGAGGAATTGTGAGCATGTAGGCGAGATGTGATTCGGAGCGGGTGCCAGTAGCGGTGATTGCGTATACACCTTCACCGATGGGAGTGATGGGGTGTGTTGTTCGGTTACCTGCAGTTTTAGTTTCATATTCTGAGCTTTGGAAAAAGTCTTTCTTCAATTCATCCATGGAAGCCTTCGCCCTCTCGACAAAGACCATGAACTTGTCATTGGGGCCTCGGGGGAAGACCTTCTTGGGAAGAGCGAAGAGACGGTTGTTCTTGACGTCTTCGATGGCGCCATCACCCAACTTTGCGCCGTTAGGTAGGGGACGCAGGACGAAGTAGCTACGCTGCAGGTCCTGAACGCTCTGAGGGTCGTCAATGCCGACACGGCCTCGAGTGAAGAAGTAGATGATACCCTTTTCTAGGATGTTGCTGGGCATTTGCTCAGCACGATCCTTACTCTCCTCGACTGCACCATTCTTGCTCTGCTCAGAGCCGTCAGTCTTGGACTCGTGGCCCTCGGGCTCTTGCGTCGACTTGACGTTAGGGTCTGCGGCGAAATCGCGGTGGATGTCATCCTGTGTTTGTTAGCAAAGAGCTTGATAATTTATGGGATGCAACATACGATCGGGAGGTTCTCGGGCTTGGGCTTGGGGTTCTCGGGCTCGAGAGTGTTAAGACCAGCGCCGCCACGAGAGTCCTTGAGAGCCTTCTCGGGATCCTCTTTCGATTCACCCTCTTTGTTCTTGCCCTGGTAAGACTCGCCGACTTGCTTGATGGAGTTGTCGTCCTTCATATCTGAGTCGTTAGTCTGCTCAGATGACTTCTGTTCAGATTCAGATGCTTGCTCAGCTGGCTTCTGCTCAGTTTCAGACGGCTTGGGCTCAGAAGCGTCGTTGTCTTCGGTGGGCTTGAAGGTCTCTTCAAGAGTCTTTTGCTCAGCAGTGTTCTTGCGGCCTTTCTTGGAGGGCGAGGATTGAGAGTCGTCGGCTTTGCGCTTGTTGTCTTTGGTTTCTTGAGAAGCAGCAGGGGGGCTTGACTGCTTTTCAGCCAAACGGGCAGATGATCGTGTGCCAGGCATGATGCAGGTGATTTAGGAAGGTGCAAAGAGGTGTCGAGCTAGTACTGGTGCAATTGGTTCGATGCAATTGGAGATGATGGCGTGATGGAGCTGACGATTGGTGATGTCAACGATAATTGATTGTCCAGAGAGGCTTGCAGGGCTTTGCAGGATAAAAGAGGAGCTGAAGAGTGTATATAAGGAACCTCTAGAGTATTTATCGTAACGATTTAGCCTCGAAACGCGACTCTTACGCGAACACCGTGATGAGCAGCTCCTTACGTCATTGACAGATCCACCTCGGACGTGTTCTGCTTCGACCATTTCTGTGATGCTGACGCACGAGACGTTCTCAGTTGAGTAAGGTTGCTTCGGGACAGGCAGAAAGGGCTCAGTTGTGTGTCGAGCTCCAGAGCTAGTGCCGTGTTGCTCGTTGCTCTGTTGCTCGTTGCTCGCTTTGTTTGTCAACAACGTTCGATTCTTCGTGAGTGGCGTGGGCTGTTTGGATCATGTATAGACAGACATAGAGAGGAAGGCACGATCAACCGCATCGTCCGTCCTTCCAGCCAGTTCTCCATCGTTCTTCCCATTTCCTACAGTCAAACGACTTCTTGCCCAATTTGACATTGACTGCGTTATGCGCCTCGCACATCCATTGTCCGAAATCTTGTCTGCTGCTCACGCGCGGCTCATTGCCGTCCTTCATCCATGCTCTGAAGTCGTCTGCGCATACCCAGCAAGGGTACATCTTGCCAAACAGTTGTATAAACGTCGTTGTTTCTCTTTGCTGCTCAGATGAAGCCTTCTCTGGGTAGCTTGCTGCCATGGTATGGAGGAGAGTCCACGCCGAGCGACCAAGCTGTTCTACATCGGGTGGGCAGTCGGCTGGCATATCGAGAGACGCGGTTGCTTGCGCTGGCGGTGTTGTGGTGGCTATCTTGGAAGGGTTCGCTGTACCCTGCTTTGCCATGGCGAACCACGAGGACACGGATGTGCATGACCGACATCTGCAATTACGGTCAGCATTGTTCTAGTATATATGAACATCCTATACGTACGGCTTGCCATCGGGGCCTAAGACCACGCCTTTAGGTAGTTGTTTAGGAGTCTTGTCCTCTTCTCCGACCTGTGCCTTCTGCTCGGGCGTCGCGTCTAGTGGTTGAGGAGGCATTCCGGTCGTCTTCGTCACCGCGCAGCCAAATTGCGAGAGGATTGGATATGGGATCTGAGTAACAGGCATGTTATCGATATTTCTATATTTCGCATTTGTCAGGTTCCCCGTCCGCCTCCGGGGCTCCAAGTCCGTGCTCGGGTTCCATCGGGCATCTTTTCACCATCTCGGCCCTTCCCGCTTCTACAATCCTCCAACTATCAACGACATATTTCCGACATGTCATCCACAACATCCGATGTTCCTGTACTGCTGCTAAAGACAAAGTCTATCCCAGCTGATGGCTATCAAGACATTTTTGCTGGCTGGAACAACTACACTCCGACCTTCCTTCCCGTCCTAGAACACCGCTTCAGAGAGGATGCACTAGCCTGGCTAAAGACTATCACCACGGGCAGTGGTTTTAACAATTCTGATACCACTGTTGATGCCGAGTCAAGCTTTGGTGGCATTATTTTCACCTCGCAACGTGCAGTCGAGGCCTTTACGTCAATAGTAGAGTCACTCGATCCCCCCACTAGGGATCAACTGCTGCCAGAAGCACTACCACTGTATGTTGTTGGTCCAGCTACCGCCAGAGGTCTACGGTCTTTGGGTCTGAGATGTCCAATTATTGGAGAAGAAACTGGCAATGGCGCGGCTCTTGCTGCTTTCATGCTGGATCATTACAACCGCCTTCCTGCAACCCAGACGGTAAGGCAAAACCGCAAGCTTCCTCTCCTGTTCCTGGTAGGAGAAGTACGCAGGGACATCATTCCTAAATCCCTTCAATCTTCTGATTTGCTCGAGGAAGCTCGTATTGGAGTACACGAGGTAGTCATTTACGAGACTTGCGAGATGGCATCTTTTCACATCGACTTCTCTCGAGCCCTGGGTGAGAATGTTGCATCTGGGGCGCAGGAGCAATGGGTAGTCGTCTTCTCCCCTCAAGGTTGCAAAGCAATGCTTGATTGCTTGGGATGGCTTGACGAGTCTGGTCGCTACAAGTCAGATGCCACAGACTCATCAACAATGACAACATATGTTGCAACCATCGGCCCTACAACACGCGATTACCTGATTAAGGAATTTGGCTTCGAGCCACACGTATCTGCGGAGAAACCCAGTCCCGAAGGCATCTATGCTGCCATTGAGAACTACAGGACCACGAACGTAACGACGCAATTGTAAGGCGTTAGAGTGAGCGGGAGCGTGTGACATGCAGTTTGAAGCCGAAAGAACTGAAACAAGGCTCGGGAGGCTGTCAAAGCAATGCATTTCTGACGTGCTTTAGCATGTACATAGATAGATTAGGCCATAGTATGAAGCAAGTCATTCAAGATAAAACACGAAAAAACATGTGCTTCAGTCAAGTCAAGCAGCCCTGTCTTGGCGAACGACAACGACGTCGGCGTCGCGTCGATCACCCTCGAAGCTGTGATACAAATATCAGGCATAGCTCGCACGGCATGAACGCCCGGATCCCAGCATGAGTTCTTGCGTCGAGCACCCGTGACGATGCAAACGGTCTGGCAAGAGAAACCCGTCAATACACGACATGGCCGCTGCAGTGTCTCCTCAGACGAGGCCTCGGGAAGATCAGACGCCCAAGAAGTCACCCACCGAGCCCAATGTCCTGAACGTCGTCTTGGGCAATCTCCAGATCAAGCCATGGTATCCCTCATTCTACCCCGAAGACCTTGTCGGCAGGAAGGCTGAGCGCCTCTACGTCTGCGAATGCTGTTTCCGATACTCCAAGGAGCTCATGCCATACCTAGCGCACAGAGTATGATTGCACTTCTCCGAAAGCACACAACATTCAGGCCAAGCTGACACCATCCAGAGAGTCTGTCCACTGAAAGATTCACCACCGCCGGGAACACTGATATACCAGACGGCCGACCAATCAATCTACGAGGTTGATGGAGAAGAGCACAAGGTACGCACGATTAATCACTTTCAAGAGTTGCCTGATAGCTAATACGCCGTGCAGCTGTATTCGCAAAACCTCTCGTTGTTCGCCAAGCTGTTCCTCGACACCAAATCCGTCTTTTACGATGTCACCACATTTCGATACTACCTTCTTGTGCTCACAGATCCGCAGACGACTGACAAACAAGTCGTGGGGTTCTTTAGCAAGGAAAAGATGAGCTGGGACAACAACAATGTGGCCTGCATTCTGGTCTTTCCACCATGGCAGAAACGCGGATTGGGTCAATTGCTCATGGGCGTAAGCTATGAACTCAGTCGCAGGGAAGGCAGACTTGGTGGTCCTGAGAAACGTGAGAAGTGCTATCCTATCAAAATGTCTTGCACGCCAATCTGACCGCGTAACAGCCCTATCGAGTCTCGGAAGAAAGGCTTATCTGGCATACTGGTCAGACTCGATCTGTCGGACCATCTTGTCAAATCCTTCAAATCGATCCTGGACTGTTGACCAGATCGTCCAGCAAACTTGGATAGCTCCCGAGGATGTGGTCATGACCCTGAGCGAAACGGCCATGATCATGCCGAACAAATTGCCCGATGGATCAGTGATGTTGGTCAGGGGCAAGATCGAAACTTGGGTTCGGGCACACGAGACGGCGGCGGCGACGCCAGCCATCGACAGGACCGCTTTCACACAGAATTTCCGTGATCAAAAACACGAGCTCCAAGCCAAGAGATGAGACTACTGATGCATGTCTCAGAGGAAAGGGAAGATGCATTTCGTATTCCTCATCATTTGCGAATTTACGGGTGGTGCGTTTCGATCTCGAGGCTAATGACCTCGGTGAGATTCCTTTTTGGGGAGCTTCATAGGCTTGACCGGTCATCGAACAGGTGCTGGCTGCAGGTAATTTGCGCAAGTCGACGAATGCAGTACCTCTGTAGACGCCGAGTGGAGCCACCTTTCACCGTCGGCGGCTGCTCGCACGAAGATTTACTCGCCATGCACGACATTGACCGGACAATTTTTGAGTTTGACGTTTCTAGAAGCAAATCAACTATGGCGTAGTCTGTAGAAAAAGCTCGTCGTTAGACAGGAACAAAAAGAAAAGGACGTGAACGGTCGACACGCCGTCGCGACGGGCTTGTTCGGACGAGTGAACGGACTACTCAAGTGGCACGCCAGATGAAGGTAATTCTTACACTTCTGCATGACAGGCTGTCAAGTATCGAAGCGGTCTGCAGATCTCCATCCTATTGCTCTAGCTTGCATAGGGAGGATGCACCTATGCGGGGGCAGCACTGTGCTGTGACTATTTGGAATGGTAACGAACTGCAGGCTGCTGCAATATCGATGTGGTGCGACTTGGTAAAAGATCCAATCATTCGGCGTTGCTTCGAAGACGTGATGCGGTTGCAATCGCACAACGTGGCAAGTTTCGGTCCGTCACTCGCAGCAACAGGACAAGTCCAAGTCACAGTTGTATCGCCGTTCTAGAACGCGCAGAATGCAATACATATTGAGCTCCACTTGATGTACCTACACTATCCCATTGTCTCATGATTACAACTTGCAAGTGATTGTTGAGAGCGGTGAGGTGTTCTCTCCTTGTATGCGCTGTCCAGAGGCCTATCAAGACTGTCACGTCGCAAGTTGGCTGGACCGATGCGGCACAATGAATGGTTTAGGCGCGCCGTACCCGCCTCGCGAGTCGCGAAGAACGGGTGAACTCTCTCCACTTTCTGGCACCGCGCGACGCTCCGCCCCGTTGCATGTCAAGATCCAAAAACCGTGGGCGCGGTTCTCCACCTTGCGCTAAAGAAAGTTAGACCGTATCGTAAACACAGTAGTGATGGCAAGTCATCGCGACAAGCAGCAGCAGCGTTTGGTCACACAGATTGCGGGCGTAGTTCTGCAGTGTACCGCAAGTTCTCGGGTGACGGGTCGAGCAGAGAATCAGGTTCGCATTCGAGGAACAGCCCAGGCCCGTGATACGTCCAGATAAACATGCTGAACCTTGATATATCATGACACCCAAACAAGAGCCGAAGGTCATGGGAGGAGAATTTGGCAATCAGGATCAAATCTGAAACCGGTTGTGTCGGTAGAAATGGGAGATCGCCATACAACTCACCGCCGGTTTGGATGTCCGGGATCCGGGAAGGTAAACGGTCGATCTGACATGGGGCCAAAGACTGGGAGGAATTGCTCTGCATGAGGTGCTCTGATTTGGGAAAAGACTTGTGCCCACCCTTACGTGGCCAGTCGATTGATTAGTATTCAGACAATGGCATCGCCAGATCTTCTGACGAGTAGACAAGGCAGCGGAGATTGAGGTAAAGCTATGCGATGCTCGCCTCGATGGAAACACATAGCAGATAGATTAATATAACAGGATTGAGATGGTCGAAACCCAAGCGGATTCGACGGTGCTAGGTTCTGGAAGCAGTCCCAGTAGAAACAAAGCCGTTGGTGGAAATACGTAGGGAGTCTGCCCTTGATCGGTCGTCTTGTACTGCCCTTTCTTGCAGCCACGCGCGCCAGGGTCCGAATATGCTTTGGCATGAGTGTCTCTAAGATGGCAATAAGCTTTACCGCGGAGAAAGGAGTATTCTCAGATAAGTATCTTTAATCAAAGCAGAGATAGCTAGCCCCTGGCCCATCGAGTACAGCAAGGATAGTGGTTGGTTGGTGGAATTGGAATCAAGAGGCGAGTGTACGAGATATGGTCGGTCGAAGGAAAGTAGGTTTGAATTGGATTTGGGGGGGCACGAGTCAAGGAGGTTGGCTTGGGTTGGGCGCGAACTTTCTGACTCGCACAAAGCTCAAGGCGGGAGGGTTCGCGTGAGCTTCCCACCTCTTGCAACTTGTCGGACGTCTTTCAGGCACTAGAGCTGCATGACAGTCGTTGTTAATATTCAACGCAGATTTGGATGTGTTTAGTGTCCGTAAGTCCTTGGGCCCTTCTCTACGACGGAGGCTAGAGCCCTAGACAGCGACGCTAAACAGCAGGTGTATCTGGGAGTCGGGATTGTAGCTTGCGTAGTTCGTGTCTAGCATGCTCATGGCCCTTGCCCGGTAGCGTGGACCCGCGAGAGAAAGGACGATTTTTTTTCGACAAACGAGATCGCGGCGCGCGCACCAGCGTTTGATGGGCCCAGCGAATCGCACTGTATCTTGCAGGGGACGAGCAAATCACCCATCGCCCAGATTCGACCTCGACAGGCCTTCGTCATTACTGCTCGCTGCCACTGCCTCTGCCTCTGCCAGGAATCAGGCACTGTCCAGTGTTCACCATACTCGACCCGACACCTCAGCACTTGCAAATACCCTTGTTCTGCACGCTGCTCTCGCCCACGTTGCTCCCCTGCAACTTCCTCCGCCGCCGCCGCATCTTGATCTGACCAGATCTGATCTGATCTGAGCAGGAGCCATCTCACAGGTCGCTGTACCAGGTCCTTCGACTAAACGTCCATCAGCTCATCTCCGTCCCTGCCGTCCCTGCGTCTCTGCTGTTTCGAGTACCAAAGCTGAAGCGCTCTTGCTCCTTCTCCCCTCTTGCTCTCGCGACTGTTTCCACCTCTCCTGCCGCCGACCTCTGCCCTACCTGCCCGTCCACCGGTCCTGCCGAGCCCTGCGTGCACACTTGCAACGTCGGAGCGCCACCGACACGGACACGGACAGCCGTCTACGACTCGTCTAGTCCATGGACCAACGACGTGCGCCCCTTGCTGGCCCCGACCACCATTATCACCGTCCTTCGCTCCCGTCAGACCAGTCTGTCCCTCCTTCAAACCAGCAGATCTATCCCCCACCACGGCCTCATAGTCTACCTGGTGTCGACGCCTTCCATCCTCATCCTCCTCCACCATCGCATCAGTACCACGGTCCACATCCTCCACCGACCACTGTGATACACCCTGCGCCGCACCCCGAGGGCCCGGAGAGGGCTGAACATCCGTACACAGCCCCGCCTGCTGTACACGGCACTCCTGTCATCAAGACCGACATCCCTCCTGCACCGCCTCAGTTCCCGCGTCCATCTAGCAACCCTTTGCAGCCACAGCCCCAGTCGCAACAGCATCATCCTGGCCCGCCGCCGAACACTCGGCCTCAGATGGAACACCCTCAAGCTGCTTATGCGCAGCCTCCGCCGCATCCACAAGCAGAACATGTCAACTATGTCGTTGCTCCTATGCTGGACCCCTATGCGCAACCACCGCCAGGATACTATCCACAAATACAATATATGAATCCGCCATTGCACATGCAAAATCCAAACTCACGCAAGAAGAGTATGCGTGCCAGCCAGGTAGGCTAATACATGTCTTGACTCTTGTTGATGAATTCTTAACCTCTACCTACAGGCTTGTGACAGGTGTCGTGAGCGTAAGTCCAAGTGCGATGAGAATCGTCCTTGTGCAACGTGCAAAGATCAGAATCTGGACTGTAACTACAAGGATACCCATCCTACGAAAGCCGACAAGAACAATCAGGCTCTTTCCGATATGGTTGCAGAAGTCTTGACGTCCATCAAAGCCATGAGTGATCGCCTGTCTGTTGTTGAGAAGCACCTCTCTCTTCAGTCTTCCATGTCCGGCCGTGTCGATTCACCAACTGATCCCGCTCAAAGCGGTGCAGATGGTTCGGCTTCTGACCAAAACGACGTGGAGGTCCCAATTCATATGCTACAGGATATTCCTGAGATGAATATGGATGGTGGTGATCATACCACCGCAGCTCACAAGTTATTGCTCCGATGGCCTTCCGTCCGACCTTTCATCCGCACTAGTAGATGCAGCATTCAGGACAATTACGTCATGAAGAGTGAGGACCGTGGTCTTTTGCGCCTCTATGGTGTAGGAGAGCGCGATGGAGACGACAAGGTTGCCATTGGAGCCGCAAGTCCAGCACCCAGTATCAACGGTGAGGAACTTATCGGCACCCCTCCGGACAATGAGCCTCGAAGATCTGAGCCCTTCACACCGGGGTCTCCAGCCATGGCCATGGATACCGATACTGTCGACTTTCTGTTTGGGTCTTATAAGAAGCACATCCACAGGCTGCATCCATTCGTTGACATTGAGAGCCTTGGCAAGTATCTCAAAGACTTCCAACGCAGGCATTGCGTAGACGCCAGATTTCCTCCGTCTCCGATGTTCGTATCCAACGGCTCAGGTGAACGAGAGGCTAAGCGAAGAAAGCGCTCGGACAACTACGCCGTAGGCCTCTTGCCAGGAGACTATTCGAACAGCTCCGCGCCTTCTCAAAACAAACGTGCGCCGGAGAGAACTCTCACCAATGCGATTGTGTATTTGGTTCTGGCTCTAGGTAGAATCTGTGATGCTAGCGACCCTCTCGCTGGCCCCGTGCAGGAACTTGTCGCGATCGGCAAATCTGGTTCGCACCAGCTACTGGCGGTCTCGCCTATCACTAGGCCATCACCTTCGTCTCCAAGGCAGCTTTTTAGTAACGTGGCTAACTCCTCTGCCGGCGTTACACGAGCTCAATCATGGGATGGTGCTGGAAGCCAGACATTCGACAAGAAACAAGCCCAAAACGTTGACAAGATACCCGGACTCAATTACTATAGAGAAGCTTGCTCTATCCTCGGAGATTTCTCTGACTCGAATGAGCTAGCCTGTGCCCAGGCCTGCCTTTTGGCCGGTCTTTACAAGGGTCAATTAGCTCGAGTACAGGAAAGTTGGAGCTGGATCAATTTGGCAGCACGAACCTGCCTTTATCGTATCAAGCTGTGAGTCATTGTCATGCCTGAATTTCAAAAACACATACTTACTGGACGTATAGCGATGGCTTGAGCGGAGCAACAAGAGAGTACCCACCAAGGCAGCTCAACAAGAATGAGAACCTGACTGTCCTGGCATATTGGACGGCCTTGCAGCTCGAGAGGTATGTGATGACCCATGATACGCCGACTAGTCTAACCTCCTCACAGTGACATCCTTGCTGAGTGGGATTACCCTCGAAGTGGTCTTACTATGTTGGAATCATCAGTTTGCTTCCCCACCAACGTCAGATTTGCAGAGGAGCCGCCTACCAAATCGGACCCCGATGACGTTGCCGTGGAGTTGTACTACACAGCGCAAATGTTCTTGCGCAGTAGGTTGAACGAAATGCATGTCAGCCTGTATGGAGCCAAAAGTGTGTTATCTCATCACGATAGGTGGGACGATTTTACTGACGACAAGCAGTATCTTCAACCGAGTCGTGGCAGCTTGTACCGAAACTCCAGATGCAAAGCCAGACCTTGGGAGACTGGAGACACCTCAACAAACATATAGCTTGGTCTGACGATGACCCGCCTGCTTCTGATATTCTCGCTGCTCGATTGCGAGGAAAGTACTATGGTGCTCTCTATGTTGGTACCCGCCTGTATCTCGATTATGCATTGCATGTCATGCCCGAGATTGATAAGGGTAAAACTCTAGAGGAGCTGACCAAGGATGCTAACGGTAATCAAAGAGAGACCGAGTTGGCGCTGTTTGCCGCCATCAACAGACATATCGATGAAGACGAGATCAAAGAGAAATGTCGCATCTGTATCGAGTCTGCGATGCGCAGCACTGTCGCTTTTGATGGCGTGGCCAGTTCTCACCACCGCTTGATAGTCACGAACATCATGGGAACAGCTCACGCGTAAGATTGGTCTTCGTTTCCAACACATTCTCAGCAACAACTGACCGACTTCCAGGCAATTCGGCAACATGCTTGTTCTTGCGGCTGTCTACAACTGCAACATCAGTTGGCTGAAAGAATTGGTCCCGAAAGATACGCTCCAAAGCTTGCTCCGTCGTACTATCGGCTTCATTCGCCGTCTTCAACACGCCTCGAACGTAGCAAAGACCGATGTCTTGATCCTCGAAGCGATCGACCGTACTATGTTTGGTCGCAGTGAAGGCAGTGACATCTACACGAATGAGGGATGCACCGGTGATTCGGGCGAGTCTTTCAACTCCACCGGGTCAAACAGTTAAACCACCCATCAATTTTGCTGTCGTACCCTCGTGTCGAGGATACCTGCTAAACCGCCATCACACGCAGCGCACGGTATTTCGGCAGTCCCCCTCAATCGGTTTGTTCTTTCTCTTTTGCAGTTCTCGCGTCGCATACACGTGTCAGGACCTTGCTCATGCCCTCTCCCACCTTTCATCATGTTGTATTGCCTCTGTTTGCATCTCTTTTCCATCTTTTTCTGTTTTCTTAGCATCTCGGGATATACCCCTTACGTTTTTCAAGCGTGGAGGAGGACAACATGCGGTTCCTGCATTCTGTTTTACCCCCTCATCATGTCTCGGTTTTGCTTTTTTTTGCCATCACACACATCAGAAGCGTTTCGAAGAAAACATGGGAAAATTAATGCTTGCATATCTTTGTTTTGCCTTTACGAAACCTGGCGGACATAGTTAACGACCTTTTGTTTTGTTTGATAAGGATCATCTCGAGGCGTCGATTTTCGCTGTTAGCGTTTCTGATACTTTGTCTTTCGTTAATGAATTAATGGATCATTTTTCTAGCGCATTTGTGCCTTTTCTCTCACCAATGGTTACATGCGTCGTGATGGAACATAACACAATCTCGGTCGCTCCCTCGATCTTTGCAATGTTTCCATCTCACCTCTTTGATACCGACAGTTCGTTTGATCTCCGTTGCGACCCGAAAGCATGTTCCTTCCATACCATACTATGAGTGTATAATGCATTTGGAAAGGAAGGTGCGCAATGGTGAATCGCTCCTTCCTCGATATGTGGATCATTCCTTACCTCTCCTTACCACATATCGTGCCTCCCTTTTTCGTCGCCGAAAATCCAAGATAAGGAAGCAGCGATGGTGTTGGCCGGTCCTTCGTCCCTCGCCATCCGGGAAAAGGCGAGAGAGGAGCGATGGAATCGATCGCTCTGCAATTTCCTCCGAATATCATCTGTCTGTGGAACGATGCTGCATTGAGGCAAGAGACAAAATGGAAATTGCACAACAACCAAAGGTTGACTCTCAAATCTAGCAAGAGACGGAATGACTGCTACGAAAGAAGGAGTGATCAAACGCATCAAGTTGGAAGGCACGTAAACTTACAATCATTTCGAGAAAAAACGATCCAGATAACGGATATGGCGAACGAACACAATAATTAAATGAGAAAGAAACAACTGCAAAGACCTCAATATATACGGCGGAAGGCACAACGAATAAACAATACGAAGCAAAAAGAGATATCCTTCCCTCTATGCAGGAAGACAGTAGCGTCATGACCAAAAGACGACAAAAAAAGAATAAGCACCATGGGCAGGAATCGAACCCGCGACCTCCTCGGATCTAGACTGACACGGCGTTGAGTAACAACGAATGACTGCGCACGTGTTAAGA